>RRZU011014731.1_pt1 | contig 26756 bp, 23 predicted proteins | sample 2165561 | NCBI WGS metagenome assembly RRZU01 (sample SAMN10456909, study PRJNA506462) | wastewater metagenome | isolation source: wastewater sludge | place: USA: Moscow, Idaho | reverse complement strand
GTTAGGCCTCCGGGATCGCCATCAGGGGCGCCAAGCCGCGGGCCCGCTCGGGGGCGTCGGCGTCCCCGCACACGGCCAGCCAGTTCGCCAGCATCTGATAGCCGCCCTCGGTGAGCACCGATTCGGGATGGAACTGGACGCTTTCCACGGGCAGCTCGCGATGCCGGATCGCCATGATGACCCCGGACTCGGTCCAGGCCGACACCTCCACGACGTCGGGGACGGTCTGCGGATCCAGCGCCAAGGAGTGGTAGCGCGTGGCCGTGAAGGGTGAGGGGAGGCCGTCGAACACGCCACGGCCGTCGTGGAAGACCAGCGACGTCTTACCGTGCAGCAGTTCGGGGGCGCGCCCCACCACGCCGCCGTAAGCCACGGCGATCGATTGCAGGCCCAGGCACACCCCGAAGATCGGGATGGTTCCAGCACGCCCGCGGACGAGGTCGATGCACACCCCTGCGGCCTCGGGGGTTCCGGGGCCGGGGGAGAGCAGGATCCCGTCATACGCATCGGCGAAGTCGTCGGCCTCGAAGCGCGGGTCGTCGTTGCGCCACACGTCGACCTCGGCGCCGATCTGCGCCAGGTAGCTGACGATGTTCCACACGAACGAGTCGTAGTTGTCGACGACCAGGATCCTTGCCATGCCCCCATTGTCCCGCAGCGGCGCAACACCCCCGGGGAGGCGTCCAGCAGCGCTCACGCTCACCTACGGGGTGGTGGACGTCGGAGAGGAGGTCGGGCTCGCGCTGGGCGAACTGGATGTGGGAGACGGGGACGGGGACGGCGCAGCCTTGGCGACGATGATCGTCACGGTGGCCGTCTTGTCGAGTCGCGTATCCGCACCCGGACGCGTGGTGATCACTTGCCCGGGGCTGAGGTCGGGATCGGAAGACACCTGATCTTCGCGCGTGATCTTGGTGAAGCCCGCCGTCTTCAGTTCGGCGACCGCGTTGTCGTAGGTCATGCCGCGGACGTAGGGGACCGAGGCGCGGCCCGTCGCGACCGACACGGTGATGATGTCAGTGGCGGCCGCCTGCGAGCCCTCGGCGGGGCTCACCTTGACCACCGAGCCCGCCTTGGCGGTGCTGGGCTCATCCTGGGCTTCCACTGGGGTGATGGAGGCTGCGTTGAATCCGGCGCTCACAAGGCGTTGTTTGGCGTCGTCAAAGGCCAACCCGGTGAGGCCGGTGGGGATCTGGATCATCTTCGGGCCGACGTTGACGCGCAACGTCACCTTGCTGCCCTCGCTCACCGTGGTGCCCGCGACAGGATCGGTTTGGGTGACCCGCCCGACCGTCGCATCGTTGGAGCCGTTGAAGTTCTCCACTACCGGCATCAGACCAAGGGCCTGGAGGCTCGACTCAGCCTGGGCCTGAGTCTGGTTGGTCAGCGGCGGAACCTGAATCTGCTTGGGGCCCGCGTCGCGCTGCTGCATCAGCAGGAAGGTGGCAATGGCGCCGATGACCACCAGGGCCACGATGGCGATCGTCCACCACAGGCGAGCCCGGCTCTTCGGCTTCTCCTCCTCGGCGATCGCAGCCGCATCCTCCTCGGGTGCGACCTCCGATGCCGGGGGCAGTGGAGAACTCACCGTCGCCAGGACCTCGGTGGGTTGGTTGACCGTCGTGCCGCCGACCCCGGCCAGCGGCGGCGTCGCCATGACCGGGCGACCCTCCAAAATCCGGGTGACGTCGTCGCGCATGTCCTCAGCGGTCGCATAACGATCGTCGGGGTTCTTCGACAGCGCCTTCAAGACCACCGCGTCCATCGCGGAGGTCACTTCGGGGTCGAGTTGGCTGGGCGGAACGGGACGCTCACGGACGTGCTGGTAGGCCACCGAGACGGGCGAATCGCCCTGGAAGGGGGGACGCCCCACCAGGAGTTCGTAGAGCAGGCAGCCCGTGGAGTAGATGTCGGAGCGGGCATCGACGGACTCGCCGCGTGCCTGTTCCGGGGACAGGTATTGCGCGGTGCCGATGACGGCGGCGGTCTGCGTCATCGTCGAGGACGTGTCGGACACCGCGCGGGCGATGCCGAAATCCATAACCTTGACGGTGCCGGTCGTCGTCAGCATGACGTTCGCCGGTTTGATGTCGCGGTGGATGATGCCCGCCTTGTGGCTGTAGGCCAGGGCATCCAGCACGCCCGCGGTGAACTCCAAGGCGCGCTGCGGCAGGATCGGGCGGCCTTCGCGCAGGATGTCGCGCAGGGTACGGCCCTCCACGAGTTCCATCACGATGTAGGGGACGTGAGTCCGCGTCTGCGGGTCGAGTTCCTCACCCGTGTCGTAGACGGCCACGATGTTGGGATGGTTCAGCCCGGCCGCGGCTTGCGCTTCTCGGCGGAATCGCTCCTGGAAGGTCGGATCGCCGGCGAGGTCGATCCGAAGCTCCTTGACGGCGACATCTCGGCCCAGGCGCAGGTCACGGGCTTGGCTCACCAAAGCCATGCCCCCACGGCCGATGACGCGGCCGATCTCATAGCGCCCGCCGAGGATCCTCGGCTGGTCGGTCATGCTGTCCTCCCTGGTGGCGTCCGGCTCCAACCTGGCCCGGCGCGGTACGTGCTGCTCACTCATCGCATCGACTCGATCACTGCTTGGGCGATCGGGGCAGCATAGCGACCCCCCGAGATTTCGCTTCCATCAACTCCGGCATCCTGCACGAATGCTGCGACAGCGATGGCCGGGTCGTCGGCAAACGCCACGAACCAAGCGTAAGGTGCGCGCGCACCGTCGGTGTTCGCCGTCCCCGTCTTGCCGCCCACACGGACGCCGCTGATCTGGGCGCGGCGACCGGTGCCGTTTTGAACCACGTTGACCATCATGTCCTGCAGCGCTTTCGCGTTGGCACTCGACATGGCAGTCGACAGGGGCCGGGGGCTGCGGGTGCTGATCACGTTGAGGTCGGCGCCACGCACGCGGCTGACCAGGTACGGCTCCATGACGACGCCGTTGTTCGCGATCCCGGCAGCGACCATCGCCATCTGCATCGGGCTGGCGGCCACGTCGTAGCCGCCGATGGAGCTGAGCTGCGTCTGGGCGGCGTCCGGGTTGGCCGGGAAGCGGCTGGCCACGCCGTCGAGTTCAGGAAGCAGCTTGGTTCCGAACCCGAACTTCTGTGCCTGATCGCGCAGCTTGTCGGCACCCAGTTGGCCCCCGACGCTGGCGAAGGCGGTGTTGCAGGAGTTCTGCAAGGCCGCGCGCAGCGAGGTGGGATCCGAGGAGCATCCCGCCGAGTTCGACATCTGATAGGTGGACCCGGTGAGGGTCAGCTTGGCGGGAGAGGGCACTGCGGTGTCCGGCGTCATCCCCGACTCGAGGGCAGCGGCGCTCACGACGAGCTTGAAGGTCGATCCTGGCGGATAGATTTCGCGGACCGCCCGATTCGTCAGCGGGGTACCTTCCGCGGCGTTGAGTTTCGTCCAGGCGTCCTGGGTGGCGGACAGGTCATGACTGGCCAAGGCGTTGGGGTCGAACGTGGGCGAGGAGACCATCGCCTTGACCGCGCCAGTGGTGTAGTCGAGCACCACGACCGCGCCGGGACGATCACCGAGCGCCTTCGCGGCGGCCTGCTGAGCGCGAGCGTCGAGAGTGGTTTCCAGCGTCGCGCCCTTGGGACGCTTGCCGGTCGCGGCGTTGACCAGGTTTTGCAGGAATTGTGCGTCCGAAGTGCCCGACAGTTGAGCGCTGTAGGACTTTTCGAGCCCGGACCCGCCGAACAGGAACGAGTAGTAGCCGGTCACGGGTGCATACAGCGCGCCCTGGGTGTAGGTGCGCTGGAACTTGTACTGGTCCTCCACGGGATTGGAGGTGACGATGGCGGTGTTGCCGACCATGATGTCGCCCCGGTCTGTTCCGAATTGGGAATCCCGGACGCGGCGGTTGGCCGGGTTCGCGTTGAGGGAGTCACTGCGGAAGAGGTAGGCGTAGGTCGAGTTGAGCATCAGGGCCAAGAACATGACCATGACGACGATGGAGACTTTGCGGATGGGGCCGTTCATGTGAGGTCCTCCTCCCGGGGGCGGGGGTCGGGCGAGGCGATCGGATGGGGCACGGTGGGGTCGTCCATTCCCACCGGCTGGGTGGCGCCGAACGCGGCGGGGTCGGGGCGTGGCGTGTCGGCGCGGGGCTCCGGGGCTGCGGCTCGTACCGCGGGGATGGCCTGGGTGGCCTCTGCGGAAAGCGAGGCGAACGCGCCTGCGGGCGCTTCGGCTTGGGGACGCCTGACCTGGTGGGTGATGGCGAGCATGAGCGCCAGCATGATGTAGTTCGAGATCAGCGAACTGCCGCCTTGGGAGACGAACGGTGTCGTCAGACCCGTCAGCGGCAACAGCCGGGTGATGCCGCCGGTGATGACGAACACTTGGAGGGCGAAGGCGAACGCCAGGCCGGTGGCCAGCAGCTTGCCGAACGGTTCGTTCGAGCCGAGGGCCGCGCGCAGGACCCGCGCGACGATGATGCCGAACAGCATGACGACGGCGCACAGTCCGAAGAGTCCGAGTTCCTCGCCCAGCGCCGCGCCGATGAAGTCGTTCTTGGACAGGGGCGTCAGGTAGGGGCGCCCCAGGCCCCAACCCGTGCCGAACAGGCCACCCCAGGCGAACCCGAACTGTGCGCTGATCACCTGCAGGTTCTTGTCGTAGTCCGAGAACGGGTTGAGCCAGGAGGAGAACCGAGTTTGGACGTGGTCGAACATCGAGTAGCCGACGACGCCGAGGGCCCCCACCATGACGACGCCGAGGATCGCCCAACTGGGTCGCTCGGTGGCGACGTACAGCATGGCCACGAACAGCCCGAAGAAGAGCAACGTGGTGCCCAAGTCCTTCTCGAACATCAAGATGATGAGGCTGAAGACCCACACGACGCCGATCGGCCCGAGGTCGCGGGCACGGGGGAAGTCGATGCCGAGGAAGCGACGCCCTGCCGTTGCGAGGACGTCGCGCTTCTCCACCAGGTAGGAGGCGAAGGCAATCGACAAGACGATCTTGGCGATCTCGGCGGGCTGGAAGCTGAAACTGCCCAACCGGATCCAGATGCGGGCGCCGTGGCTTTCCTTCCCCAGCCCCGGCACGAGCGGGGTGAGGAGTAGAAGGAAGCCAGCCAGGAACCACAGGTAGGTGTAGCGCTGCAGGACGCGGTGGTCGCGCAACAGCACGACGACCCCGCAGAACACGACGACAGAGGCACCCAGCCACATCATCTGCAGGTTGGCGCTGGCGAGCCGATCAGCTTGGTCGAGGCGGTAGATCATCGACAGGCCCAGCCCGTTGAGCAGGAACACCAGCGGGAGGAGGAGCGGATCGGCATAGGGCAGGCGCCAGCGCACGACACCCCACGCGACTCCACCCAGAACCACCCAGGCTGCCAGGGCCGTCACCCAATCAGCGGGAAGGGCCCCGTTTTGGTTCAGGCCAACGAGGAGATAGCCCGCGCAGCCCAGACCGAGCGCGAACACCATCATCAGCGCAGAGACGACAGTCCGTCGTCGGTACACCACCGTGTCGGCCATCAGCAGTCCTCGGGCGGGGTGATCGAGGTGGCGCTCGGCGACGGGGTGGCGGTGACGCTCACCCCCGGTGTCGCAGAGCCCGAGGTTGCTGGCTCGGGAGCGGGGACGCCGGGTTCGGTCGTGGGGGTCGGGGTCGGGGTCGTGGTGGCCCGTGCCCGCTCCTCGCGTTGTGCCACGCAGCGGGCAGCCTTCTCGCGTAGCTCCGCCATCGTGGAGGAGGCGGCGGCAGAGTCCGCGACCGGAATGGTCGACTTGACCCGTTCGGCGTAGTAGGGCGGCAGATCGGCGACGCGCGTCTGGGGGTCGCGCTGGAGGAGCGTGGCGAGGTTCTGGCCGAGGATCCGGTCAGGGACGCCCCGATACAGGCCCACATACTCCTGGGCGGGGCCGATGAAGAGCTGGGTTTGCGTGTACTGGTACCAGGCCGTCCCGCCGCCCACGAGGGCCAAGACCGGGATGAGGACGCCCAGACCGATTTTGAGCCACGCGGACGGCTTGCGACGGCCACTCAACGCGTAGCGTTCCTCTTCGGTCATGGGGCGCTCGTGGATGCCCTCGGGGTCGGCGTCGGTGAGTTCGAAGCTCAACGTGTGCTCGACATCGTCGGGACCGCCAAGGTTGTCTGCGGCCCCCAGCGCTTCGGGGGTGCCGAGGGGCCCGTCGGTTTCGACGTCGGCCAGCACGATGGTGATGTTGTCGTAACCGCCCGCGGCGTGAGCCATCTCCACCAGGGCGTCGATGGTCTGCGGACGAGAGTTGCCGGCCGCGAGCACGGGCGCCATCGCCGCGTCGGTGACCAGCCCGCACAGTCCGTCGGAGCAGATCATCAGCCGGTCGCCCGCTTGGATGTCGAGCCAGCCGAGGTCGGGTTCGTGCTGGGTGGAGCCGTTGAGGACCTTCAGCACCAGGTTCTTGTGGGGATGCTCCAAGGCCTCGTCTTCGGAGATCTTGCCCTCATCCACCAGGGTCTGGACCCAGGAATGGTCCCGGGTTACGCGGTGCAGACGTCCCGAACGCACCAGGTAGGCCCGCGAGTCGCCGATGTTGACCACGGCGAGGCGGTGCCCGCTCAGCACGAACCCACAGACCGTCGTGCCCATCCCTGCCAGCGCCGGATCGTCCTCGACGCGCTCGATGAGCTGATCGTTGGCCCGCGACAGCGTCCCCGCCAGCACGGTGAGGACGTCCACCACATCGCCCGGATCGTCTGGTCCGCTGAAGGCGGGCTCATCGGAAGCTTCACGCTCGGCCCGGGCCGCGGCCACGCGGGCCTCCAGCTCGGTGTCGGTCCGCTCGAGTTCCCAGGTCGCGATCGCGGAAGCGAGGTCACCCGCCGCTGCCCCGCCCATTCCATCGGCGACCATCAACATGGTGGGCGACACGTAGGCCGAGTCTTGGTTGTTGGTCCGAACGAGCCCGATCTCGGAGTGGGCGTCGTAGCTCAGCGTCAGCGGCATATGCTCACGCCTCCACGGTGATCAGCGTCCGCCCGATCCGTAGCGTGTCGGCGGGGGTGAACCGGGTCGGGCCGCTCAGCCGCTCGTTGTTGAGATAGGTGCCGTTCGTGGAGCCGAGATCATCCACGATGTAGCCGGTGCCGCTGCGATAGATGCGCGCGTGCTGGGTGGAGACGTAATCGTCATCGAGGATGAGCTGGCAGTCGGCACTGCGGCCGATCTTGAGCTGATCGCCCAGAGCCATCGTCAGACCGGCCTGTTTGCCCCGGGTGATGCGCAGGGTGGTCGGGATCGCCGCGGAAGCCTCCTGGACGCGTCGCCGCGTCCGAGCGGACGCCCGAGGTTTCTTCTCGGGGACCTCACCCTTGGTGGCGGGAACGCGACGCCCAAACAAGTCGGAACGGATGACGGCACCCGTGAACAAGATGAAGACCCACAACAGCGCCAAAAAGGCGAACTTGAGTGCGAAGACGAGCAGTTCAGACATCACTCACCGGGGACCTCACCAGCATTCGGGTGTTGCCCAGTTCGATGCGGGAACCCTCCCGCAGCGATGCTGACTGGACGCGGCGGCCGTCGACGACGATGCCGTTCGTGGAGCCCATGTCTTCGATGGTCACCTGCGGATCGCGGGCCCCATGGACACTGATACGGGCGTGGAGCCGGGAGATCCCGGGGTCGTTGATGCGGACGTCGGCGTCCGTGCCCCGGCCGAGGGTGAAGCCGGGCTCGGTGAGCGGATGCCGGATGCCATTGACTTCGAGCACCAGCGACGCGCGACGAATCGAGGTGGTCGTGGCGGGGGTGTCTGCTGCGGCGACCGCCTGGCTGAGGACGGTGAACCGGCCCAACGGAAGGTCCGCGTCCTGCTCGTAGGCGATCGTGACGGGGCCGTTGAAGATGTAGCCCGCGTTGGCGGCGTACTCGCGCAACTGCGGGATGATGTCTTGGTTCAAGGTGCGGCTGTAGGGCACGAGCCGGTCGTAGTCGTGGCTGGACAGCCCGATGGTGAAGTCGTTGGGAACGAGTTTGCGGTCACGCGAGAGCATCCGCGCCTCGGCGTCCAACTCCTTTTGCAGCCGGGCCGTGATCTCGACGGGCTGGACGTCCCCCTTGAACGCGCGGGCGAAAGCGCCGTTGACGACCCCCTCCAACTTGCGTTCCAGGTTGTCGAATACGCCCACGAGTCCCTCCTTCGCCCCGATGATGTGTGCCCACAGCGGTTGCGAGCCCGTTCTAGCCTAGCTTGGTGCCGAAAAGTGCAGGCTGTATCGCCTGCTTCGACGAGCGTGCGGCCCCTGGCCCAGGTGGACGACCTTACTCCAGCGAGACGGTCACGGCTGGCGAGATCAACCGGATGCCTGTGGGCGTGTGCTGCGTCTCGCCCCATGCGGCGACGAGCGTGCCGACGGGCTCGATCGTGGTGTCGGTGTACGCCGCGACCGTCACGCGTAGCGGGCCGTGACGCAGCGCAAACCACCCCGGCCCATGGGAGGTGGAGAACTCTGCATCCGGGTCGCCAAGGTGCTCGTGGCGTAGCCGCAGCAGAGTTCGATACCAGGCCAGGAGGGGGGCATGGTCGGGGCTGGTCCGCTCGTCCCAGTCCACCTTGGAGGCTTCGAATGTGGCGCGATCCTGCGGATCGGGGATGGTCGCGTCGGGGCCGTACAGATCCTCCCACCCGTGCGTGGCGAACTCGGCGCGTCGCCCTTGTGTGACAGCCCGGCCTAGATCCTCGGCATGATCGGTGAAGAACAAAAAGGGACGCCGGGTGCCCCATTCCTCCCCCTGAAAGAGCAGAGGGGTGAACGGCGACAGGAGCAGCAAGGCGGCCCCGCCTGCGACCTGGGCGGGAGCCAGGCGCTGCGAGGGCCGATCCCCGAGGCCACGGTTGCCGACCTGATCGTGATTCTGGTCGAACACCACGAACCGTGAGCGCGCCAGCTCATCGGGGACGGGCGCCCCCCACGTCTTGTTGCGGAACGTGGAGAAGGTGCCGTCGTGGACGAACACGTGCTCGAAGGCGTGCGCCAGCGTCTCCTCGCTGCCGAAGTCCACGTAATAGCCGAAGCGTTCGCCGGTCAGCCAGGCGTGCAGGGCATGGTGGACATCGTCGGCCCACTGGGCGTCCATGCCCCGTCCGCCCTCCGCGGTGGCGGTGATGGTCGAGATCTGATTCTCATCGGATTCGGCGATGAGCGTCGCGATCCGGCCCGTGTCCTGGCTGACGGCAGCAACGGCGTCGGACAACTCGGCGAGGATGTGGCGCGGGGAATCGTCCACGAGTGCGTGCACGGCGTCCAGGCGCAGCGCGTCGATGTGAAAGTCGCGCAACCAGCGCAACGCGTTATCGATGATGAACGAGCGGACGCCGCCCGCGCCCTCGTCGTCGAGGTTGATCGCCGCACCCCAGGGGGTGGAGTGCTTGTCGGTGAAGTACGGCCCGAAGACGGGCGCGTAGTTCCCGTCGGGGCCGAAGTGGTTGTAGACCACGTCCAGGCACACCGCCAGGCCCCGTGCGTGTGCGGCGTCCACGAACCGTTGGAGGGCAGCCGGGCCGCCATAGGACTCGTGAACCGCATACAGGCTGACGCCGTCATAGCCCCAGCCACGCTCGCCGGGGAAGGGCGCGAGCGGCATCAGTTCCACCGTGTCGACGCCGAGGGCGGCGAGATAGTCGAGGTGCGCGATGGCCGCGTCCAGGGTGCCCTCGGGGGTGAAGGTGCCCACATGTACCTCATAAAACACCCCGCCCAGCACATCGCGCCCAGCCCAGGCGCCGTCGCTCCACGCGAAGGCGGCCGCGTCGAAGGTGCGGCTGGAGCCATGGACGCCATAGGGCTGACGGGGGCTGCGCGGGTCGGGGCGTGGCGTGTCGCCGTCGACACGGAGGAGGTAGTCCGTGTCGGCGGGCAGAGTGCCGCGCCAGACCCCGCCCTCGTCGCGGACCAGCGGGATCACCGCGTCGGCGTCGGTGGGATCGGCGCCGCGCACCACCGCCTCCAGGGTCACGGCCTGCGGTGCCCACACGGTCAAGGGGAGCAGGGCGGCGCTGGAGTCGTGCGGTTCAGCCATGGGGGTGCCCATCGTCGTGCTTGTCGAAGAAGCGCTTGGTGAGCCAGCCGAGCAGCCCTGTCACCTCGGTGTCCTCGCTCGGACGCTGCGTGGGCGTCGGCTGATGGCGGACGCCCGGGCGAAACAGCGGAATCTGAATCTCGGGGCGGGCCAACTCGTCGGCCTCGGTGCGCGCCTGGTCGCCTTGGGGCCCGGCGATCTTCTCCAGCACGGCGACCGGATAGCGGGTGAGGAGATCGGCGATGAGGGCGCTTCCGCCGTCGAACTCGGCCCCGCTGAGCACGTCACGCCAGCGTCCGCCCGGCAAGACGACGCTGTGCTCGGTGAAGCCTTGGAGGTTCTCGATGACGCGATGCAGTCGTGCCGCGACGGTCACGACCTGAGGGTCCTCCCCGCGGGCATAGCAGACCACGTGCCCGGTGCTGCTGGGCAGGGGACGATAGGCGGCTTGGGCTCCCACGAACGCGTCGGGGCGTCGCCGCCGAAGCTGCAGGATCGCCCGAGTGAGGTGGAACTTCTCCTCCGCCAAGGTGATCGGGTCGCGCGCGTCCAGGTCGGTGGCCATCGTTGCCAGGGCGGCGAAATCGACGGGGGCTCGATTGTCGGGATCAACCAGATAGTTCTGGAGCGTCTCGCAACTTTGGTACGTGTCGGCCACGCCCAGGCAGGTGAGCTGGATCGCCTTGCGCGACAGCACCGAGGTGCGCACCGAGTCGGCGGTGAACTCATACCAGTCCGCAAACGCGCCCAGGATGTCGCCGTCGTCGTACAGCTTGTCCAGGAACGCTGACAAGGCGGCTTCGCCGTCGGCGTCGTTGTGCGTCCACGACGTCCACAGTTTCTGTTCGCGGGACGCCTTGAGCATGTAGCGCTCGAGCCGTTCACGTTCGATAGGCCCCGCGTCCGTCCAGGTGCCTGCCAGGATCTGCCACAGCAGGTTCTCGGTGTGACCTTCCAAGCCCGCCGCGTAGGGGTGCAGCTTCGTGAGCAGCGCGCGCCATTCGGAGGAGTATTGCGACAAGACGCCGATCCGGGAACGGACGTCCTCGGACCGCTTGGTGTCGTGTGTGGTGCCGCACGTCATGGTCACCGGCCAGGTCGCGGCCATGGCTGAGGCCCACTGATGGAACTCGTCGGAGTTGATGCTCCACGCTTCCGGGTCGCCCCCGACCTCGTTGAGGGAGACCAGTTGCGTCCAGCGGTAGAAGGCCGTGTCCTCGACGCCCTTGGCCATGACGGCACCGCACACCTGCTGGAAGCGGACGACGAGTTCGTCGCGCTGAATCCGCTGAGTGTGCCCTTCGACGCCCACTTCGCGCCCGAGGACGAGGTCGATCACGACGTCGAGGGTTTCGTGGAGTTCGGCGTCCAGCGCTGCCCGGGCGGCGCGGGCCGCATGCTCGATGATCTCCACGGCACCATCGGGGGCGGGCTCGCCCGGGACGATGTAGGCGCGGTAGCGATCCAGGGCGACGATCATCTCGGTGAGGCAGGAGCGGATCCAGGTGAAGGTGTGATCGCGCAGCATGATGTCGTCACGGCAGATGTCATCGGCCAGCGTGGCGAGCCGGTGCACTTCGGCAAACAGTGAGGTGGTGGCGACCTCACGCTTGGAGGTGGTGATGACCTCGGGCAGCGATCCGGGGATGTCACCGGTGATGACGTGGGCGATGTTGCCCAGGTCCGCAGCCCCGTTGGGGTCGCAATGGAGCGCGGAAATGCGCCAGGAAGCGTCATAGCCGGTGGTGCCCGCGACAGGCCAGTCCTCGGGCAGGTCTTCGGATCCTTCGAGGATCTTCTCGGCCGCGATCCACGCGCCGCCGGTCGCCATTGAGAGCCGACGCAGGTAGCCCCGCGGGTCGGCTAGGCCGTCGGGATGGTCGATGCGGAAGGCGTCGATGTGCCCGGCGTGGAACAGGTCCAGCAGCAGGGCGTGCGTCGCGTCGAAAACGGTCGGATCCTCCACCCGCACGGCCACAAGGGTGTCGACGTCGAAGAAGCGCCGGAAGTTCAACTCCTCATCGGCCACCTTCCAATAGGCGAGCCGGTAGTGCTGCTCCTGGACGCACAGCGGCAACGGCAAGTTTTCGGTGCCCGCCCGCACCGGGAACACGTGGTCGTAGTAGACGAGCACCGGCTGTTCGCCCTCGTCTTCGAGGCCGGGAACGACGCGGCGCTCCAGAGTGATCTCGCCGTTGGCGAGCACGGTGCCGATGCGGGCACCCAACACGGGCATCAGGATGCCGCCCGCGGCGCCGTCGTCGGTGCCATCGAACCAAGCCGCATAGGGCGACGCTGGCCCATCCTTCAGCACGGACCACAGCGCACGGTTGTGGTAGATCGGCGTCGGGACGCCCATGTGGTTGGGAACCACGTCCACGATGACGCCCATGCCGCGACTGTGCGCGGCCGCCGCGAGCCGCTCGAAGCCGTCACGCCCGCCCATCGGCGCCGAGATGGCCGCATGATCAACGACGTCATAACCGTGCGTGCTGCCCGGCGCAGCCTGCAGGATCGGGCTCAGGTACAGATCGGTGACCCCGAGACCGTCGAGGTAGTCGAGGTGGCTGATCGCCTCGTCGAAGGTCAACTCCGGCCCCAACTGCAGACGATAGGTGGACACCGGCGTCCGGCGTCCGGACGAGGGGAGATGCTGCGGCGCAGGGGGGACCGCAGACGGTGCTGTGGCATCGGTGACGGTGTCGGTGGGGGTCTCCGAGGTGTTCTGGGTCACGCGTTCCTCCCGGATCGGGGCCGTGGGATTCCAATCTAGCCGTCAGCGCCGACGCATCGACCGCAGATCAGCAAGCACCGACACTCGTCCGCGGACCCGTCGGAAGGCGGCGCGGGCACCCGTCGACGTGCCCGCGAAGCACCGAGTAGGCGTCACCTCATGATGCGTGCTAGTCTGGTTGGGCTGTTCCCGCAAGGGGACTAAGCGCGAGTGGCGGAATGGCAGACGCGCACGGTTCAGGTCCGTGTGTCCGAAAGGACGTGGAGGTTCAACTCCTCTCTCGCGCACAACGATGTATGGTCCCCTGACTACATCAAATCCCCTTTGACAAGGACTTCGGTCCTTCTCAGTTGTGGACTCCCATGGACACGGATGGCCTTCAGAGGCCTCCCATTCCCCACGTATTCCCCACGACATCCGGGTCGTGGGGAACGCCGTCGGCGTCGCCCAGTGTCCACCCGACCGTCCTTCGGCCCGTTACGGAGTGTGACGGGAGGGGCGCACCATGGGTAGACCACGGGCCAAGGTCAAGTGTGGCTTCGGCGAGGTCGGCCAGCTGCCGAGCGGGCGGTACCGGGCGCGCTACACCGGCCCCGACGGCGGCCGGCACAGTGCTCCGATCACCTTCGTCGCCAGGATCGACGCCGAGGGGTGGCTGGTCGACCAGGAACGGATGATCAGTCGCGGCGAGTGGGAACCGCCGGCACGTCAGCTCCGGGAGGCTCAGGAAGCACCCCTGCTGCTGGGTGAGTACGCCGCCACCTTGGTGGCCCGTCGCCGGATTCGACCCGGCACGGCGGCGCTGTATGCGAAGCTCCTCCGATTGACCATCCTTCCCGCGTTTGCGAAGCGGCCGCTGGCCGAGATCACCGCCGCAGAGATCTCCACCTGGTACGCCGGGATGCGCACGACGCCCACCCAACAGGCCAACGCCTACGGGCTGCTCAAGTCGATCTACAAGGAGGCCGTCGAGGAGAGGCTCGTGGAGGTGAGCCCCTGCCGGGTGAAGGCGGGCACCCAGAAGGAACGCGCCCGCGAGATCGACGTGCTCACTGTCGACCAGCTCAACCGATACCTGGCTGCCGTGCCCGAGGCGCGTCGGGTACCGCTGCTGTTGGCCGGTTGGTGCGGGTTGCGTTCCGGCGAGGTGCGCGGGCTCCGCGTGCGTGACCTGGATCTGGACATCGGCGTGGTCCATGTTCGTCAGGCCGTCGTGCGACTCAAGGGGCAACTCCTGATCGGCCCACCCAAGACGGACGCCGGGGTCAGGTCGGTGTCCATCCCTCCCCACCTCCTGCCGGCGTTGCGGGAGTGGGTTGCGCGACAGCCCCTTCGCGAGCGGGACGCATTGCTGTTCCCTGCTGGCGACGGTCACTCTCCGCTCAACGACAGCGTCCTGCGGGTCGCCCACAACAAGGGCAAGGCGGCCATCGGCATGCCCGGCTTGACGGTTCATGGGCTGCGTCACACCAGCGCCACGCTGGCGGCGCAGTTGGGAGCCACGTTGGCTGAGCTTCAGGCGCGGATCGGGCACAGCACGCCGAACATGGCCATGCGCTACCAGCACGTCGCCGCCGAACGCGACGCGCAGCTGGCCGCCCGCATGTCTGCGTTCGCAACCGGTCGACCCTCATGACTCGTCGCGGTCGTGAGACTCGCCTTGGTAGGGGGGCCAGGATCCGCTTAGACGAACTCGACGGCGAGAGTCCATCCACGAACCGGCCGCTAGGGTTGCACCCATCACGACTCGCTTCGTCAACCGCCAGGCGTGCGCATCCGTCAGCCGGACGCCGGTGCAAGAACAGAAGGCTCAATCGCTGGTCGTGCCCCCTTGATGCTCAATGCGCCTTGCTCGATCACGGCTGCCAGGGCGTCGGTGCGTTCATGGTCAGCCTCAGCCGGAAACATCCACTGCACGTCCTCGCGATCCGTGGTGACGCCGATCGTCGGCCGCACACATGCCCGTTGATTCGTTCTGGGACGTACGTACCGGACGTCGTCAAGTGGGTGGGTCGTGCCTAGTTCGCCACGACGAAGAAGCGTCTTTGGAGACGCAGTGAGGATGCGGCGGTCGGTGACAGCCACGAACGTGCTCGAAGCGAGTATCTCGACCACTGCGCCTGCCCTGCCAGGAGCGAGCGCATCCCAAGTCGCGTCGACCCGTTTCGCGAGGATCGCTGGCATCAGGCCCGTGAAGTTGTGCGTGCCAACCACGTACGGGAACGCCACGCCACGGAGTTGCTCGTCGTCCTCTAGGAACCACCGGAGGACATGCAGGTATGGGTCAAGGTCCAGGCCGTCAGGAGCACACACCGTGCCTGGCGCGGCAGGCATATCGACTGCAGGGTGGATCATGTTGGCAAGAGGCTCGATGGCTTCGAGGAGTTGAGCACACGTAAGTCTTGTGGCCTTGGCGTCTCGACGCTTCTTGGTCATCGGCATCGTGGCTCTGCCGGGGAGTTCGGCGATGATTCTCAGTTCCCGGACGAGGGACCCTGTGAGCAGACCGATTTCCTTAATGGATTCCTCGATTAGGGCTGGTGTGCTGCGAGTGATCCGGTCGAAGAGCTGGGCTTCGCTCTCGTCGTTGGTGCTTCGTGTTCGGGCGCGCGCCGCCCTGAGCGCCTGGTATTCCGCGTGCGTCTTGAGTGATCTGAGTAGAGCATGGGTGTCGAAGACGATTGCTTCGGCGTTGGATTCGAGGTAGCGGCGCCGGTCGCGCCCGTCCGTCCGCCCGAGTTCCCGCGCGTGGTCCGCCACGTTCTGTCGGTACAACTTCAGTTGCTTGCGGATCATTGGGCCACTGGGGGCGATAGGCTCCCATACCGAATCAGTGATGGTGTCGAGCTCACAAGCTTCCTGAACGGCCTCATCGACCGACTCCGCAAGTCCCTCAAGTTCGGACCATTGCTCGATCCGGATCGCCTTGAGTGTCTGCGTCGTGAGCGCGATGTTTGTGCGCACAAGATCAGAGATCTCTCCGAGCTGCATCTGTAGCGCAACCATGGCCACCGCCGGGCCAATCGCAGCGATGGCCGCTGCGGCTGTCATCGACGCAGGGATGAAGCGGGCCTGCGCGACCAACTGCCCATCCTTGAATATCGCGCCAAGCTTGGCGCCGTCCTTGGTGGCCATCTTGCCGCCGCTCTTCAGGAGCGACAAGGTTGCCTCGTTGACGCGGTAAAGGCCCTGAGCGCTCGAGAAGCCCTCCGCAACGTTCCCAACGATCGTGCCCAGGTTCCCGATCGAGCCAAGAGCGGTGGAGAGCTGTGCTCGATCATGCGTGGGGAGCAGATCGAGCCCGATGAGCTCCATGGCTTCCGGGACATCTCCGAACACGACAGCGACTCCGGGCGTCACCTCCAGGAGGGTGATCGCCGGCGCCAGGGACAGCTCGACCGAGTCCTCCGACTCTCCTTCGCCGTGCCGCGCATCAACGCCGTCGTCGGCACCGGCAACAGCGTCTGGCCCGTCGTCCATTCCCTGCTCTCCCTTCTAGCCAGCGACCGTCCACACCTATCTCCGACTTCAACGAAGTATGGCAGGCAGCGCCGACATCGGCGTTGGGTGGCCGGTACCCTTCGCCACACACAGCGCGCGCGTCCGCGATGCGACCTACGACCGTGGAATCCGAAGGGCCGGGGGCGTCATGGCAATGCCACTTGCTGGACCCAGGTTGGCTTCAAGGGAAAATGACCAGCTCGTCGTTGTGTGGAGTTGAGTCGCATCCTCTCGCTCTACCCCAAGGGGTTGGGGCTTTACGGAGAGCCCGACCGGTCGGGCGACCAGCGTGTCGGCACCGCTTGCGATACTGGAGCGGTGAAGTTCAAACGCCGCAACCTCGAAGCCCTAGGGTCACTCATCGTGGGCAATGTCGGCCGCGACGACGCAGAGAATGAGGAGGAGGCGAAGTACTTTCCTTACCGCTCCAGCATGTACATCACGGAGTTCTTCCAGGAGTTGGACACGGGCCATCAGCACGACGGCTCCACTCGACACCGTTGGGTTGCGGACGTCCTGGAGGAGATGCTGGCCGAGCCGCACGACGGCCCCAACCGTCCGCCTGAGACCTTCTGCCGCCTCATCGACCAGCTCATGAGTCCAGCCGACCGTCTCAACGAGGGGATAGATCGCCCGCACGCGCTGGCGCAGCTCAACGAGATCCTTGGTCGCGAGGGCTTTGAGGCCTTCTATGCCGAGGATGGCCACTGCTACCTGCGCCACGTGGGCACGCAGACGATCACGTTGCTCTCAGCCAACCCGCACCGGCCGTTCAGCAAGGTCGAACAGGAGCGACGGCGGCTCCTAGCCGCCTACCTCGACTCCTGCAGCGAGGACGACCTCATCGAGGAGGTTCTGATGCCGCTGTTCCGTCAGCTCGGCTACCACCGGATCACGGCAGCGGGCCACAGGGATAAGGCGCTGGAGTACGGCAAGGACGTTTGGATGCGTTACACCTTGCCAACTCAGCACGTCCTCTACTTCGGCATCCAAGCAAAGAAGGGGAAGCTCGACTCCTCGGGAGTCACCAAGACCGGGAACGCCAACATGGCGGAGATCCACCACCAGGCACTGATGATGCTCGCACACGAGATATTCGATCCCGAGACAAACCGGAGAGTGCTGGTCGACCACGCGTTCATCGTGGCCGGAGGTGAGATCACGAAGGCTGCCCGCAACTGGCTCGGGAACGCCCTCGACGCTACGAAACGCAGCCAGATCTTGTTCATGGACCGCGAAGACATCCTGAACCTCTACGTGGTCACGAGTCTCCCGCTGCCCGCTGGTGCGCTTCCTCCGCCACCTCCGAACCATTGGCCAACCAGCGACGAGCCGCCGTTCTGACCTGCGCGCTCAACAACTCATCGGATATCGACCGGTGTGGTCGACTGCCGGGGGCAATGTCTCCTGCCGCGCGCAGGATAGCCCGGTCGCGGCACCCAGCAGCCGCCGCGAGTACAGGTCGATCACGGTCGCCAGATAGAGCTTCCCACCGGCGGTAGGAATCTCGGTCATGTCTCCCACCCAGCGAGTGTTCGGACGCTCGGCGGTGAAGTTCCGCTTCAACAGGTCGGGGAACTTCGGAGCCGTCTTGTCCTGCCTGGTCAGGCCGTTCCTGCGCTTGATCCGCCTTGCCACGAGCCCTTGGCGGCGCATCGAGTCCGCGACCACCTCCTCGCTCACCTCCCAGCCGTCATCACGCAGGTCGGCGTGCAGCCGCGGCGACCCATGCAGGCCGCGCATGCGGATGAACGTGACCTTCACCGCCTTGTCGATCGTGTCGCGGCGGCGGTCCCGCTCGGTGTGCAAACCGCTGGCCGCCGACGCGCTCTGCGCACGTCGCCACCACTTGTAGAACCAGGCCAGGCTCACTCCGAGCAGCAGGCAGGTGATCGTGTGTGGCACCCGATGGTTGGTCCTCTGGTCGGCGATGAAGCGTGCCACGCTCACTTCGTCGCCTCCTTCACCCACAGGACCACGGATCGCTTGAGGACATCACGCTCTATCCGCAGCTCGGCGTTCTCCGCGCGGAGCCGTCTCAGCTCCTCGACGTCGTCGCGAGACAACCCCCTGGTGCCCTCGGCAGCCTCCCGCGCACGGTTCACCCAGTTACCCAACGTGCCCTCGTTGACGCCGAGGTCCCGCGCGACCTGCGCGATCGGCTTCCCGGTCTCTTCGACGATCCGAACAGCTCCCTCACGGAACTCCCGGTCGTACCTGTTTCGCTTCTCTGGCATCTCGATCCTCATTGTCGATGCCTCTACAGTCCGGGGGGAACCTCAGTGCGACACGCGTCGTGGTGCCAGCGGAGGCGGCGCCTGCTCGCCTTCGACAACCGAACCCGGGACCCCAGGTCCGCGGGAGGCCGGCGCTCTGATCGCCTCCATCGCGGGATGGGAGGCCGCAGGTGCCCTGCAGCCGAAGTGGACGACATTCTGCTGAGACGCGTGGAGTTCGCTACGCTTTGCCGCAAGAACGTGCTCCGGGGTCGGTGAAACTCCGAACCGGCGGTGATAGTCCGCGACCCGGCGGCTCCTTGTGAGCCAATGGTTGAACCGGTGGGATTCCGGTACCGACGGTTAAAGTCCGGATGGGAGGCGCACGCGGTTCGTGGCATTGCCGCGCGCCGACGCTCCTGCGTTGGCGGGTCCGGCTTCGCTGCGCGCTGGCATGTCCCTGCCCCGGAGTCGTCACACGAGACGACGGAGGGGCAGATGAGTCCGACCATCCTGGAAGACCGGCGATCAGCCGATGCGACCACAAGCGCGCACGAGAGCGCCATGGACCGTGCCCTCATGCTCGCCGCCCGGTCCCCGCGGGCCGACCCGAACCCACGCGTCGGCTGCGTCCTGGTCGACGATGACGGCCGGATCGTGGGCGAGGGCTGGCACCATGGCGCCGGAACGCCGCACGCCGAGGTTGAGGCGCTCAGCGGCGCCGGTCCGGACGCCGCGGGCGCCACTGCGTACGTGACCTTGGAGCCCTGCAACCACCATGGCCGCACCGGTCCCTGCGCCGAGGCGCTGCTGCGCGCCGGCGTCCGTCGCGTGGTGTACGCCCAGGCCGACCCGAATCCGCCCGCGTCCGGCGGCGCGGCCACGCTGGCCGCGAGTGGAGTGGAGGTGCTGGGCGGCGTCCGGGCAGCGGAAGCGGCCCTCCTCAATGAGGCCTGGACGTTCTCGGTGACGCACGGGCGTCCTTTCGTCACCTGGAAGGTTGCGGGCACCCTGGACGGCCGGACCGCCGCCGCGGACGGCACGTCGGCGTGGATCACGGGCCAGCCCGCCCGGCTCGACGTCCATCGGTTGCGGTCCCGCTGCGGGGCGATTGTCGTCGGGACGGGGACGGTGCTGGCCGACGATCCCCGCCTCACCGTCCGCCGCCCCGACGGCACGGAAGCGCCCCGGCAACCCGTCCGGGTGGTCGTCGGACGTCGCCCGATCCCCGCTGGCGCCCGTGTCCTGTCGCCAGACGCGTCCACGCTGCTGCTCGCCGACGACCCGGCAGGTGTCCTGGCACGCCTGCAGGAAGCCGGTGTCCGTCATGTCTGGCTGGAGGGTGGGGCCACCCTCGCCGCGGCGTTCGTCACCGCCGGCCTGGTCGACGAGATCGTCGCCTACCTCGCGCCCGTCCTGGTGGGTTCCGGCTCCCCGCTGGTCGGCGACCTCGGCGTCGCCACCCTCGCGGACGCCCACCGGTACGCCCTGGTCGATGTGCGTCGTCTGGGCGACGACGTCCGGCTCACCCTCCGCCCCCTCCCCGATCTTTCAGAACCCCAACCGAACTCTGGCAAGGAGTGATCATGTTCACCGGCATCATCGAAGAACTGGGCGAGGTCGTCGAGATCCGCCACCTGGAGGACTCCGCCGTCGTGACCGTCCGCGGTCCGCTCGTCACCTCCGACGCCACCCACGGCAGCTCGATCGCCGTCAACGGTGTCTGCCTCACCGTGACCGGCCTGGACGGGGACCTGTTCATGGTCGACGTCATGGCCGAGTCACTCCGGCGAACATCGCTGGGCGGCCTCACCCCGGGGGACCGGGTCAACCTGGAGCGGGCGATGGGGTCCGACGGCCGGTTCGGCGGGCACATCGTGCAGGGACACGTCGACGGAACGGGCCGCATCCTGTCCCGTACGCCGGGCGAGCAGTGGGAGGTGGTCGAGATCTCCTGCCCAGCCGAGGTGCAGCGCTACCTGGTCGAGAAGGGCTCGGTCACCGTCGACGGCGTGTCCCTGACCGTGTTCGACATCCGGCCGGACCGGTTCACGGTCTCGCTGATCCCGACCACGCTCGAGCTGACGACCCTCGGTCCCGCCGCTGTCGGGGCGGTCGTCAACCTCGAGGCGGACATCCTCGGCAAGTACATCGTCGCCCACCTCGAGCGTCTCGAACTTGGCGCCCTGCGGGAGACCACGCATGCCTGAGTTCGCCACCATTCCCGCAGCCCTGGACGCGCTGCGCGCCGGCCGTCCGGTCCTGGTCCTCGACGACGCCGACCGGGAGAACGAGGGGGACGCCATCTTGGCGGCCTCGACGGCGTCCGCCGAATGGGTCGGGTGGATGGTGCGGCACACATCGGGCTACCTGTGCGCCCCCCTGCCCGTCGACTGGGCCGACCGTCTGGGCCTGCCCCTCATGGTTCCCGACAGCGCCGACCCGTTGCGGACCGCGTACACCGTCAGCGTGGACGCGGCGTCCGGGGTCACGACCGGGATCTCGGCGGCGGACCGGGCCACCACGCTCCGCGTCCTCGGCAACCCGGACGCCGCGGCGTCCGACCTGATCCGGCCCGGGCACGTCCTGCCACTGCGCGCCCGGCCCGGCGGGGTCTTCGAACGGCAGGGGCACACCGAGGCGACCGTCGACCTGTGCCGGCTGGCCGGCCTGCCGCCCGTGGGCGTGATCGGTGAACTCGTCCACGATACGGGTGAGGTGATGCGGACGCCCGACGTCGTCGCCCTCGGCGCGGCCGAGTGCCTGCCCGTCATCACGATCGCGGACCTGGTCGCCTGGCGCGACCTGTACGACCGCGTCACGCTGGCCGCCGTAACGACGCTGCCCACCGCCCACGGGACGTTCGCGTTGCACGGCTACCGGGACCGGCGCACCGGCGCCGAACACCTCGCCTTGATCAGCCCACGCGGCCTCACCACCGATGGCGCGGCACCGCTCATCCGCCTCCACTCCGAATGTCTCACTGGGGACGCGTTCGGTTCCCGCCGCTGCGACTGCGGCCGCCAACTCGACGAGTCCCTCGCCGTCATTGCCCGTCAGGGGGGTGTCGTGATCTACCTGCGAGGTCACGAGGGGCGCGGCGTGGGGCTGCTCGCGAAGCTGTCGGCGTACGCCCTCCAGGACGTCGGCGCGGACACCGTCGACGCCCAAACCCTGCTGGGCCTACCGGTCGACGCCCGCGAATACGGCGCCGCCGCCGCCATCCTGACCGCCCAAGGGGTGGTCCGGGCCGAACTGCTCACCAACAACCCGGCCAAGGCCGACGGCCTGCGCACGGCGGGGATCGACATCACCGGCCTCCGTCCGCTCATCGTGGAGCCCAACCCCGACAACGTGCACTACCTGTCCACCAAGCGCGAGCGGATGGGCCACCGCCTACCCACCGCGTCCACCCTCGTCCAGGAGGCCTGATGGCTGGCTCCGGCACCCCCCACCTCACCGTCGACGGCCGCGGCCGACGCATCGCCGTCGTCGCCTCGTCCTGGCACGACCTCGTCATGAACTCTCTCGTCACCAACGCAGTTACCACGCTGGAACGGGCCGGCGCGACCGTCACGGTGGTCCGCGTCCCGGGCACGTTCGAGCTGCCGGTCGCCTGTGCCCGCCTGGCCCACCACTTCGACGGGATGGTCGCGCTCGGTGTTGTCATCCGGGGCGGGACACCCCACTTCGACTACGTCTGCGCAGGCGCCACCCACGGCATCGTCGACGTGATGACCCGCACTGGAACGCCCGTCGGTTTCGGTGTCCTCACGTGTGATACCGAGCAGCAGGCGCTCGACAGGGCTGGGCTTCCCGGATCACCGGAGGACAAGGGACGCGAGGCGGCCGAGGCCGTCCTGGCCACCGTCTCTGCGCTGACCGCCGCGGTGCCCTGATCCTCCTACCATTGCAAGCGCCCGGACACCCGGAATGGCCGCCGCCGGTGAGCCGTTCGATCGTCTGCGCGTGTCACCACGTTCAAGGCGTGCGTGGCAGCTGGGCGACGTCCCTCACCTCTCCGATTGCTCGCTCGACGACCTCCGAACCATAGGTCAACCAGCGACGAGCCGCCGTTCTGACCTGCGCGCTCAACAACTCATCGGATTTCGACCGGTGTGGTCGACTGCCGGGGGCAATGTCTCCTGCCGCGCAGGAGTTGACCCTGAGAGCCGGAGTTCACCATCCACTCCTCGTGACATACGGAGCTGCCGTGAGAATCTTCCGGCAGAGGGAAGTCGCATCACCAGGGGCCGACCTCTTGTCGCTCAAGTCCTGAGCAACGGCGTGGGGACCGTCGCGCACGGCCCATTCCAAGGCATCGATACCCACATCTTGCTGGTCCCCCGGAAGGTGTCTAGGAGACCGCGGCAGGCTTGATACTCGTGTTACTGATCGGAACATCGAGCCTGTCTCGCGCCACGACGACGCCGTCCCTGACGACGTAGCACTCGACGACGTGCTCTCCTTTGAAGTCTGAGCGCTCCACCCGGGTGTTCCCCGGAGTCGAGTCGACGATCTGGCCACGAACCATGTCCCGGCGTTCCGCCTCGGAACCGCGATTGAGGACCTTCCACTTCAACTCGTACGGTGACTGAACACTGCAGTTGGTCACCCAGAACTTAAGGGTCTTGTCGGCTTTAAGCAGGGACTTCGTCCGCAGCATCTCCCGCAATCCTGTCGGCCTCCAGCCGTCCTGCGTGACTTCGCAGTCGATGGACAGTGTCTCCGTGATGTCGACTGGGAACCGGTCCTCGATGAACTGCTCGGTGTCCCGGTATGACTTGGACGCCTCGGTCGCGGCCAGCGGCACCGATCTCCCGAAGACCTCGCGCCACTTCCGGTTCGCCGCAGACATGCCCTCGTGCTCGATCGCTTCGAGGCAGCGGTTGTACGCCTTCTTGGCCTTCGACTGGAATCTCGTCTTGACGTTCACCCGCTGCCTGCTGCCCAGCGCCAGGTAGTGGTCCTGCTCGGGCTCGTCCTTGAGGAACTCGAAGAAGTCGCGGGACATGAGGTCGAACGAGCCGGTGCCCGCCGAGTTGTAGTCGTCGGTCTGCGCGAAAAAGTTGTGCACAAGGGTGTCGATGAGCAAGCCGCCCGTGTTCACGCCGTTTGCGTTCTTCCACGCCCGTGCCATCCGCGCCAGGTGCCGCATGTTCGTCGAGGTGCGGTCATTGCACGCTTTCGTTTCCGCGATCTCCGCACGAGGCTTGGTGACCTTCCAGGCCTCGGCCTTGGTGTCCGGGTAGTCGAAGGTGCCGTCGGCGTTCTCGAACGCCGGCTGGACCTCGAACTTGAAGGCGTTGCTCATGAACTGCACTCGGACGACGCACTGGTCGACCCTGACCGCCGTGTTTGGGTACCGCGCCTTGAGGACGTCGCGGACTCGCTCGAGCATCCTCCTGGGCCCCGTGTCGCTGTCGTAGTTCGATCGGATCCCGGGCGGGAGGACGAAGATCATGTCCAGGTCCGACACGCCCTTGATCGCGGTGTGCCGGCCGAACGATCCGACCATCAGCTTGTAGTCGGTGCACGCTTCCTTGGACCGAAAGTCGTTGTTTAGTGCCTTGGCGATCTCGTCCCGGCGCAAGGCGACGGTGCTGGCCGTCTGGCCGACCTTGAGGTTCGCCAGCAGTTCGTCAAAGATCACGGACGTCTTCATGCAGATGCCTCGCCTTCGTCCAGCCGGAGAGTCTCTGGGAGGAAGGGATCGATCTCACGGGAGGTGAACGTCATCTCCTCGTTGTGCTGCAGCCCTTCACGCGCCCGGGCGAACGCCTTCGAGCTCGTCCGGGGCGCGTCACCGTACGCGTCACGCGTGGCCTGCTGGAGCTCGTCGCGGCGCACTCGGCCACCTGCCTCGGACACCGTCCCCGACATGTGGTCGGCAATGAGGGATAGGTAGGACTCCCTGACATCCCAGAGCCGCGAGGCGATGACGAGATGGGCCTCGGATTCCTCCTGGAACTTGAAGGTCTGGGCGCCTAGGCTCATCCAACTGACGAGGAGTGCGATGGTCGAGGTCGCGAGGCTGGTCAGCACGGGGTCGCCGAGCAGCCCCACCACCGCCGCGAGGAAGGTGCCGGAACTGGTCGCAGTGAGTGCGATGAGCACTCCCTGCTGCCACCGGTGCTTGTTGAAACAGATGTCGGCCTGCTTCTCGTGCGTCTTCTGGCTGTACACGACTCGCCCGAACGCTTCGCGCAGTTGCGCCAACAGGTATGGGTCATGGTCAGGATCGCCTGCGGTCTCGTCTGTCAACTCGTACCAATCACTCGAAGGCTGCACACTCGACGAGTGCACTGGCTCTGAGTATGGCGGTCACCTCTGACAAGTCGGGCCGAGCTCCCACCGGGTGAGTGGCCGCCAATCAGACAGAACGCCGGTGAGAGGACCCCCAGCTGACAGCAGCAGAAGCCCACCGCCGAGGCATGGACCAGTCGCTACGATCTGATTAGCCAGGTCGAAGTGAGTGATTGATGCGCCAAAACAGGACTGGAGGTGAGCCTCGGGAATGGTCAGGTTCCGTTTGACGGGAGCATCCCTCGGTTCCGTCGGTGCGCAGTGGGAGCGGAAGGACGACGATCGCGAGATCGCTCGGCGCGTACTCAACCTTCTCGCCGACCGCCGACTCTTGTGGAAGGACTTCACAGTCGAGGTCGAAGAGCACTGCGTCGGCTCGGCAATCGAGATCCGGCGCGAACTTGGACGACACCTCGACAACCCTGAGATCAGCGGCCCACTAGCTGCGCGGGTCCGGTTGCTCCAGACCCTGTTCCGTTCCTTCATCGACGAACTGGGTCCGTACGGCGGCGACCCGACGCATCGTGGGTGGAGCCGCGTTGGAACGGACCCACTCTCGATGGCCCTCGGCCGACTTCGGGGGCTCGTCGGCCTGCAGATTGGCGCGCTCGCGAGTGAGTTCGACCTGGAGGTGGGTGAGGATCTCGCGTTGATCATCCCAGATGAGGCCGGATGGTTCTTTGAGCGGTTCCCGCCCGGTGCCGCTGATCTCGACTCGGGACACTGACGCAGCCGGGATCCCCAGCGCGTGGTTCGCAAGCGGGGTTGCGTTTGCGTCAACACGAGGAACCCAGGTTCCGCCATGCGACCGGGCCAGACAGGTCAGCGATGCTCAAGCCGCGCGAAGTGCGGAGCCCCGTGGAGACAGGCTACGAGACGCGTTGAGCGGTCCCTGCCCTCGTGGAGACCCGCGGCGCCGATGACCATTGAGGGTACCGGCTGAACATGGCGTCGACGTCGTCCGGGTCCAGCCTGAGGATGCGGCCGCACCGGTACACGGGGAGGACGCCCTCGGCGATTCGCCGGCGGATGGTCTTCACACTCACCCCGATGCGCGCAGCGGCTGTGGGCAACGACTCGTAGGTTCGCATGGTCATGGCACTGTCCCTCTCTGGGCCCAAGTGGGCCTCAAAGGACACAAGACCGGCTCGACGTACTCCTAGCCGCAGCCCCCGGAACCCTCTCCCTGGGCACTCCCGGGTCGCTTCCCGGGCGAGCGGCGAGCAGTTATCCCTTGTGGGAGCAGGGTTGCGCGGCTCACGCGGCCGTAGCAAGGTCAAGAAAACAAGGTGAGGGCGCTCCTGGGCCGAATGGCCGGCCCGGTGACCGTGCCCCCACCATCCACGGGATAGCTCGGCTGGCCTCACACGCACGTCATACTTGTGGACCGGGAGTTAGGCCGTTCGTTCAAGGAGTTCGCGTCCTCCGTAACCCAACTCGCGCACACGGGTTCCGCGTTGGCTCACCTGCCGCCGCCTGTCAGCCCGACGCGGTCGGGGATTCGGCGGAGGGTGTGGTGGCCTGGATGAGCGCTCGCAGGTCGGCGTGGAGCTTCGCATGGGCGAGCGTCCAGTGCGTGCGTCGGCGGCGGCGCTCGTCGCGGGGAACGTCTCCGGCGACGTAGCCGCGGTCTTCGAGTTCGTTGAGGTTGCGCGCGATGGTGGTAGCCGCAACCCCCTCACCGAGCGCGGCGACGAGCTCCGGTGTGCTGAGACAACCCCCGTGTTCGGCCAGCGCGACGGCGATCGCGAGCTTGACGCGGTTCATGCCCATGCCGACCAACGCGTCCAGCTCGACGGGAAGCGGGGCGTCGGAGTAGGCAGGCACGCGCCCATTGTTTCAGTGGTCCGCGGCAAGGGGAGACGAGACACGATGAGCAATCTATACTGCTTAACGGTGTAGGCGTGCTAACGTGACACGCGGAGGGGCGAAGCTCGAAATCCGCAAGATCGCCGAAATC
>RRZU010351272.1_pt1 | contig 26756 bp, 26 predicted proteins | sample 2165561 | NCBI WGS metagenome assembly RRZU01 (sample SAMN10456909, study PRJNA506462) | wastewater metagenome | isolation source: wastewater sludge | place: USA: Moscow, Idaho | reverse complement strand
GCTCGCGTGTCGCTGCGCTCCGGATCGCCCTTGTTCCCGCCAAAACCATGTTCCGTTCGGCTGCGCCAAGGGGAAGGTGCACGGTTTATACGCTTCAGGCAACTTAAACAAAATAGTTTGTAAATGGCTGTGCTTTATTACTCATGCATAACCTCAATTAATAGTTTAAAAGGCCACCTGAAAAAAATTTACGCTAATCAATGCGCACATAACGCACTGCCACAATCTCAATGTATTCCACACCATCAGGGCCGTGCAACACCACTTCGTCGCCCTCGCGTGCTTTAATCAGACAACGTGCCAACGGCGACACCCACGAAATTTTATTGCGGGCGGTGTCGATTTCATCGGTGCCCACAATGCACACCGTTTGCGCCTGGCCGTTGCCGCGCAGCAAATCTACCGTGGCGCTGAAAAACACCTGGTCGGTAGCTTCGCGCGCTTGCGGATCCACCACTTGCGCTGCTTCCAGCCGCTTGGTCAAAAAACGGATGCGGCGGTCGATTTCGCGCAAACGGCGTTTTCCGTAGATATAGTCGCCGTTTTCGCTGCGGTCGCCATTGCCTGCCGCCCAGTTTACTACCTGCACCACCTCCGGCCGCGCTTTATGCACCAATTGGTATAGCTCGTCTTGCAGCGCTTGGTGGCCGCTCGGGGTGATGTAATTAACCGGCGCTGCGCCGGTGTTGGGCGTACTCATATTCATGCTTGCTGATGATGATTAAGGGCTGATTTTAGCGTATTTTCAGCCATAAAGGCTGCCTGAAAGCCGATTAATGCTTTCAGGCAGCCTTTCATTATGTTGATTTTAATAACAGCATTTACTCAGATTCTGTTTAAGGCTGCCTGAAACCAATCCACCGCATCAGCATGGTTAATGATCCAAATCCCCGCTCAAGTACACCGCTTGCTCTTGCGTATCTTGCGGCAAAATCAAATTCAGTGCCACCGCGGCCAAGCCGCCCATGCAAATCGGGTTTTGAAACAAAATCGGCAGTTGCGCAAACACCGCCGGTTCAAATGCCACGCCCAGCCCCAAGCCCACAGAAGTGGCGCAAATAATCGCTTCACGGCGGCGGATGCCCGCGCTCATGATGATGCGGATGCCGGCAATGGCAATCAGGCCGAACATCAACACCATTGCCCCGCCCAACACCGGGCTGGGAATGGTGGTAAAGAAGCGTCCCACCATCGGAAACAGCCCCAGCAACACCAAAATGGCGGCAATGTATTTACCGATGTGGCGCGAGGCCACGCCGGTCATCTGAATCACGCCGTTGTTTTGCGCAAAAGTGGTGAGCGGCAGCGAGCCCAGTGCAGTGGCAATCACCGACACCAGCCCGTCGGCCATCACGCCGCCGCGCAGGCGGCTGCGGTATTCTTCGCCTTCGATGGGGCGGTCGGACACCATCGCGGTGGCGGTTAAGTCGCCCACCGCTTCAAACACGCTGAGCAGATAAATGGTGGCCGCCAGCAAAAACGCGTGCCAATCGAAGGCAAAGCCGTATTTAAACGGCACCGGAATGGTGAGCAGCGGCAGATTGTGCAGCGGGCTAAAGTCGACCATGCCCAGCATCAAGGCCACGATATAGCCCGCAATCAGGCCGATGGCAATGCCGCCCATGCGCCAAAACGGATTGCGCAGGCAGTTAAACAGCAACACTATCACCAGCACCATGCCGGCCAAGCCCAGATTCTGCCACGAGCCAAATGTGCCGTTGTCTTTGGCCGCAAAGCCGCCGCCAAAATCGGTGATGCCCACATGAATCAGGCTTAAGCCAATCATCAGCACCACCACCCCGCTCACGGTGGGGGTAATCACTTTTTGCAGATAGGGCAACACCCACGCCGCGCCCATCACCAAAAACGCCCCCACAAACGACACCCCCAGCAAGGTGGAAATCATGGCGTTTTCGTCTAGGCCGCCTGCCTTCATGCCGCTGCCCAGCGCAATCATCACCGTAACAAAAGAAAAATTCACCGATTGAATCGACAACATGCCCGAGCCGATAGGTCCGAAGCGGTTCACCTGCAAATAAGTGCCCACACCCGAGGCCACCATCGCCATCGACACCAAATACGCCGTCATCTCCAGCGGCAACTGCAAGGCGCTGCCCACAATCAGCGCCGGGGTAACCATCGGCACAAAAATCGCCAGCAAATGCGTCATCGCGCTGAGCAAAGCGCTGAAAAAAGGCGGCTTGTCTTCCAGCCGATACACCAAATCCGCGGCGGCTTGCGGCTTGCCTGCGTGCATACCCATAATAATTTCCAAAAAAATAATATATTTATTCAGTAACATAAAAACGGGCTGCACCAATGCAGCCTGAGTTGCCAAACCAATACATCTGTTAATTAGCGTAAAAGGCGTTATTTTACGGTAAACCCACGCCGCCACGCCAGCCCAAACCCTTGCCCCGACAGCCAAAACAACATACAGGCCGTTTTCCACAAACGGCAAAAATACGCTACAATCAGCCTATTTTGTGGTTCTACCCGTGAAGGTTTAAACATGCTTACAGGCAGCCTAGTGGCCATTGTTACCCCCATGCACGAAGATGGCCGTGTGGATTTTGAGCAATTCAAACAACTCATCGACTGGCACATCGATGCCGGCACCGACGGCATTGTGGCCGTGGGCACCACCGGCGAATCGGCCACGCTGGGCGTAGAAGAGCACATTGCGGTGGTGAAAACCGCCGTTGAGCACGCCGCCGGACGCATCAAAATCATTGCCGGCACCGGCGCCAACAACACCCGCGAAGCGGTGCATTTGTCGCAAGAAGCCGAGCGTGCCGGTGCCGACATGACCTTATCCGTCGTCCCCTACTACAACAAGCCCTCGCAAGAAGGCATCTACCGCCACTTCAAAACCATTGCCGAAGCCGCCGCCATCCCGATGATTTTGTATAACGTGCCCGGGCGCACCGTGGCCGACATGGCCAACGACACTATTTTGCGTCTGACCGCCATCGACAACATCATCGGCGTCAAAGAAGCCAGCGGCAACTTAGGCCGCGCCTGCGATTTGATTAAAAACGCCCCGGCAGGCTTTGCCATATATTCTGGCGACGACCCTTCCGCACTGGGCTTTTTGCTCTGCGGCGGCCACGGCATCATCAGCGTATCGGCCAATGTGGCACCCAAGCTGTTTGCCGATATGTGCCATCACGCCTTGGCCGGTGAGATTGCCGCCGCGCGCGCCTGCAACGATAAATTGCAAAAACTGCACAGCGACCTCTTTTGCGAGCCCAGCCCTGCCCCCACCAAATGGGCGCTGGCACAACTGGGCAAAATCCGCCCAGTGTCGCGCCTGCCGATTATCGAACTTTCTCCCGCTGGCCAAGCCAAAGTACGCGCAGCCATGCAAGATGCCGAATTAATTTAAAAGCACAAGGAAACCCCATGAATTTCGTTAAACCCGCTGTTTTGGCCACACTGGCCATCAGCCTGGCGGCCTGCTCCAGCAATAAAGACAAGCTGCCTGAATTGGATTATCAATCCAACAACAAAAACATTGTGCGCCTGGATGTACCACCGGATTTAACCAACCCCAATCAGGGCGACCGCTACCAGCTGCCCGCCGGCACCGGTGCCGTGCGCGCCAGCGATTTAAATAAAGCCCAACCGACCAGCCAAACCGGCAACAACACCCGCGTGCTGGCCAAAGTAGACAATGTACACATCGAGCGCGACGGCTCCGTGCGCTGGCTTAGCATCGGTAACAAACAGCCTGCCGAAGTGTGGCCGCTGCTCAAAGCCTTCTGGCAAGAACAAGGCTTTGTGATTGCGCGCGAAGAGCCCGCCATCGGCCTGATGGAAACCGACTGGGCGGAAAACCGCGCCAAGCTGCCTGCCGACGGCATCCGCAGCCTGTTTGAAAAAGTGGGCTTGGGCGGCCTCTACTCCACCGGCGAGCGCGACAAATTCACCATCCGCTTGGAACGCAACAATCAGGGCGGCACCGAAGTATTTATTGTGCACCGCGGCATGGCAGAGGTTTATACCAATAAGCAAGAAGACACCACCATGTGGCAGCCGCGCCCGAACGACCCCAATCTGGAAGCCGCCTTCTTGGGCCGCTTTATGCAATACTTGGGCGCAGATGAAAAAACCGTACAACAAGAGCTGACCCAAAAACAAGCACGCGGCAGCGAGCTGGCCAAATTAGACGGCAACAGCCTGCTGGTGAGCGGCACACAAGAACGCAACTGGCGCCGCATTGCCATGGCACTGGATCGCATCGGCTTAGCGGTGGTGGCGGAAAACCCGCAACGCCATGCCTTCCTGGTTGAAGTGGCACCGGCCGAAGGCGCGGCCGTTAGCACCCAAAAACCGGGCTTTTTCAGCCGCATGTTCGGCGGTAAAAAAGAAGAAGCCCAACCGCAAGCCCAACCCCGCTTGGTGGTGGTGGCCGAACCGAGCAACAATGGCACCGTAGTACGCTTGCTCAACCAAGACGGCAGCCCTTACAGCGGTCGTGATGCACAGCAATGGCTGAATCGCTTGCACACCGAATTGCGCTAAAGCGCCACCACACAGCAAAAGCCCGCTATTTTAGCGGGCTTTTTTGTATTGGCTATCTGTGTGCTCAGGCTGCCTGAATACATCATTCATACCAATCTAAAAAAATAACCTTAAATTAAAATTCACAAAATACAACATAGGATGCGCCTTGGCGCATCGGTTTTCGCAATTTTGAGGCTTGATGCGCCAAGGCGCATCCTATGAGTCAATTTCATTTGGATGAATTTGAACGATTTTATACGGCCTAGCCGCGCCAACAAACGCCGTTCCGTATTGGCTGTACTGTCTGCGGCTTCGCGCCTTGTATCATTTTATTCTTCATTTCACTATATAAAGACGGCTCTACGCTGCAACTTTATTTTAATGCGTTTCAGTTTTGTGTTTAACTTGCACAAGCCGCTCTACAGCGCAGCAGTATTTTCGCCAGCACTCAGCACAACTATATTTCATTTTAAAACCGAAATTTATCCGCATTCGCAGTATTTTTGCGCAGAAATACTTGCCAAGCAAAGTGCCATCTGGTTTAATAGCGCCTTCTTCAGACGCACGGGTGATTAGCTCAGTTGGTAGAGCGCCTGCCTTACAAGCAGGATGTCGGCGGTTCGACTCCGTCATCACCCACCAAGTTTCCGTTTTTGTGCCGCGCACAGAAACACGCGCGGTGGTAGCTCAGTTGGTTAGAGTACCGGCCTGTCACGCCGGGGGTCGCGGGTTCGAGCCCCGTCCGCCGCGCCAAAGAATAAACAAAAAAGCACCGTTTTCATACGGTGCTTTTTTTGTTTTGTCGATTATTATTCGGATAATGTCGAATTTTGTTTTTGCGTCAACGCCCAATCATAGAGTGCTTTTTTATTTTCACCGCTGATTTGCGCCGCCAACACCGCCGCCTGCTTGGTGGGCAGCTCGGCAGTTAAAATTTGCATAAGGTGTTGTGCTTGCGCTGATAAAGCGGTGTCTTTCTGGCGCACGGCAGCATGCAGCACCAGCACCATTTCGCCGCGGTTTTGATTGGCATCGGCCAATAAGGCTGCCTGAATGTCGGCCACGCTGCCAGATAAAAAGGTTTCAAACGTTTTGCTGATTTCGCGCCCCAATACCAAGGTACGCTGCGGATACAGCGCCGCCATATCGGCCAAAGTGTCGGCAATGCGGTGCGGTGCTTCAAACATCACCACAGGATAATCCGCCTCCTGCCACTGCGCCAGCCGTTTTTGGCGCTCGCCGCTTTTGGGCGGTAGAAAACCGGCAAAGTAAAAATCGGGCTGGGTAACACCCGCCACGCTTAAGGCCGCCATCACCGCGCTGGGGCCGGCCACCGGCACCACTTTAAAACCGGCTTCGCGCACGCGGGCAGCCAGCTTGGCACCGGGATCACACACCGCCGGCGTGCCCGCGTCCGACACCTGCGCCACGCTCTGCCCTGCCGCCAGCGCCGCCACCACTTTATCGGCCATATGCTGCTCGTTGTGCTCACGCACGCTGAGCAGCTTGCCTTGAATGCCGTAGGCGGCCAAGAGCTGCTGCGTTACGCGTGTGTCTTCAGCACAAATCAAATCCACCTTAGCCAGCACCGCCAATGCATGCAGGGTGATGTCGGACAAATTGCCGATGGGCGTGGCCACCACATACAAGGTTTGCGGTACAATGCGGCCAAGGGCTTTTTGGTAATGGGTTTGCACGGTTTTATACTCGGTTTGATAGTGTAAATAGGCTGCCTGAAAGGCTGCGCCACTATACCACAGACCATACAAACCAAGCGCTCGATACTCGGAGGCCTTATGCGTTTAAACCATCCTCAAGGTGCCGCCGCCGAAGAAACAGCCTGGCGCTTTTTACAACAACAAGGTTGCCGCTTGCGGGCGCGCAATTGGCACTGCCCGTTTGGCGAAATCGACCTGATTGTCGAACACCAAGCCACCTTGGTGTTTGTGGAAGTGCGCTACCGCCAAAGCCAAGCCTACGGCGGTGCCGCCCACAGCATCGGTACCACCAAGCTGGGGCGGCTGCAACGCAGCGCCGAGTACTATATCCAACAGCACCGCATCAACCAGCCTTGCCGCATTGATGCCGTTTTGATTCACGGCGGGCAAGCCCCCGAATGGCTCACCAATATTACAGGTTAATCAGGTTTAAGGCTTTATGAGCAGCACCCACATCGAACAACATTTTCTCGACAGCGCCGCCTTGTTGGCACAATGCCAAACCGTGCTGGCCGAGCCCACTGCTGCTGCTGCGCAAACCTTGCTTGGCGCACTGATGAACGACGGCAAGCTCTTATTGTGCGGCAACGGCTTTGCCGCCGCCTTGGCCGACAGCCTATGCGCCCATCTGGTGCTGCGCTTGGAGCAAGAGCGCATGGAGCTGGCCGCCTTGTCTTTGTGCAATAATGCCGCCATCCTCACCCATTTGGCGCAGCATCTGCCAGCGGAACAGCTGTTTGCCAAGCAAATCCATGCCTTGGGCAAGCAACACGATGTATTATTGTTGATTTCGGCATTGGGCAACGAAGCCAATTTATTGGCCGCCGTAGATGCCGCACACGAACGCAGCATGGCGGTGATTGCCTTTACCGGCGGCGTGGGCGGCGAGCTGGCCGCCCGTCTGCACGACCACGATGTGCTGCTGAACATTCCCCATACCCGCCCCATGCGGATAGGGGAAGCGCAAACCGTATTGATGCACGCCCTGTGCGACCACATCGACCACTTACTGCTGGGCACCGCTTGAATTTTTGTTCAGGCAGCCTCAAGATGTCCGGCCAACCCTTATCCCTACCCACACAGGAAAACCGATGAAAAAATCCCTCTCTGCCCTGCTGCTGGCCGCCTCACTTACCACTGCTTTGAGCGGCTGCGTACCCGCCTTAATCGGCGGTGCCGCCGTTGGTACTCTGTCTGCCACCGACCGACGCAGCACCGGCGCCCAAGCCGACGACCAAGTAATGGAATTGCGCACTCAGGAAACCGCCCTATCGCAATTGCGCGCCCACAACCAAACTGCCGGTTTCGAGCCTAAGCTGTCGGTCATCAGCTACAACCGTCAGCTCGTGCTGTTGGGCTTGGTGGCCACCGAAGCGGACAAAGCGTTTGTTGAACGCGTTGCCCGCGCCCAACCGGCGGCACAACGCATCTACAACTACATCGAAGTGGCACAGCAAGGCCGCAATTTGTGGAATGTCACCGACGACGCTTGGATTACCTCCAAAGCCCGCACCACCTTGCTCAACGCACCCGGTTTGTCGCCCAATCATGTCAAAGTGGTCACCTACAACGGCGTCACCTATGTGATGGGCGTGCTCACCCCCGCCGAGCAGCAAACGGCCACCCAAGTGGTGAGCACCACCGCCGGGGTGAAAAAAGTGGTTACGCTCTATCAAACATTTGAGCCTGCCACCCAACCCTAAGAGCCTGTTCACGATCTTTTTTGTAGCGGATTCCCATGCCAAATCAGCTACAGAAACGGGGGCCGGCAAGGCAAAAGCTACAGCCAAAGCCAGCTTTGACGCGCATTTTTAACGCAGCATGTGCCTGTTTATGTGCCCAAAGCAGCACAATAAAAGATTGTAAACAGGATCTAAGCTGGTTTCAGGCAGCCTGCCCGGTCGCAAGGCTGCCTGAATCGGGTATAATCACGCCGCCGAATGATTTAAACCCTTGTTTTAGCCAGGAACCCACATGACCGCTGCCGACAACGCCACCGCCAAACCAGCCCGCAAACGCATAAGCACTACCGCCAAAGTATTCTGGATACTGCTGGCCTTATTGTTTGTGGTGGTGGCCGGTTTTGTGTTTAGCGCCTGGCGTGAACTCAACCGCATCACCCCGCCGGTGGCCAATCCCGCCGACAGCACGCAGCAAGTTGAAGTACTCACCCCAACAGGTGCGTCACAAAACGTGCCCACCTTTGTGCCAGGCAAAAACAATACTGTCGCTACCGCCTCAGCACCGGCCGCCACCGCCGCGCCTGGCACCACACCCAAACCCAGCACCGCGCCGCCCCCCAAAACCGGCACCGCCAATATGGCCGAAACACCATTGCAACCGATTAATGTTCCGCCAGCCAAACCTGCCGCTACCGACAAAACCGTCGAGAAACCGGCCGCCAAACCCAAAAACACCCTCGATAATTTATTTTAGGATAATTTGTTTTAAACCATCGCTATTTTTAATAGTTAACGCAGCACCCTATTTACCAGAAGGCTGCCTGAAAATCTTATTTTCAGGCAGCCTTTTTGCTTGATACGCAAAAGCATAACGGTATATCACTGCTCTGATGATTGATTAGTCACATCAAAAATGCATGGGCACCGATATGCCCACACCAGCATTAAAACGCCGTTTGCAACAAATACACCGTATAGCCGATATACGCCGCCAGCAGCACGCCGCCTTCAACTCGGTTAATGCGGCCGTGGCGCTTACGCGACCAAGCAAAGGCAAACAGCAGCATGGTGAGCAGCCCCATCACCAACACATCACGGCTCAGCACTTCAGCCGCCACCGGCATCGGATGAATCACTGCCGCCAAGCCCACCACCGCCAGCGTGTTAAACAAATTGGAGCCAATCACATTGCCCAAGGCGATATCGTGCTCGCCTTTGCGCGCCGCCATCACCGACGAAGCCAATTCCGGCAACGAGGTGCCAATGGCCACCACGGTAAGGCCAATCAGCAAATCACTCACGCCTAAGCTTTGCGCAATCGTGACGGCACCCCACACCAGCAAACGCGAGCTGGCCACCAATATCAGCAAACCCAGCACCAACCAAAACAAGGAATGGCGTAAAGATTGCTGGCTGGCCGGATTGGCCAGCTCGTCGGCCACATCAACCACAATATTGTCTTTGCCGCGCAAGCTGTTGAACACCGTCCACGTTAACACCGCTGCCAGCACCAGCAGCAACACGGCACCATCGGCCAGCGAGAGTTCGCCATCAGCCAGCTGCCAAGCCGCCAGCACGGTGACCAACAATAAAATCGGTAATTCACGGCGCACAATTTGCGGCTGCACTGCAATCGGACTAATCAGCGCAGTAATGCCCAAAATCAGCGCGATATTGGTGATGTTGGAGCCATAGGCATTGCCCAGTGCAATGCCGGGGCTGCCGTCTACTGCGGCCAGCACCGACACCACCATTTCCGGTGCCGAAGTGCCAAAGCCCACAATCACCATACCTATCAGCAAAGGCGACATGCCAAAATGCCGTGCCGTAGCCGCCGCCCCTTCAATAAAGCGCTCGGCACTCCACACCAAAGCCGCCAAACCCGCCACCACCGCCAATATTGCCCACAACATACCGTTTCCTTTTGTTCACAATGAAAACCGCTTTCAGGCAGCCTGAAAGCGGTTTTTGAATACAGCTTTATTGTAGCAGTTTTATGGCGCCCGATGGGCGCAATACCAGCTGCTCATCCATTCACTGACTTCTTGCCAAATTGACATAATCCCTTCCTTTGTATGAATAAGCGATGGCCACAACATAACAAAATAGCCAACACAAAGAAATTTATCATTATTAATCTAATTATAGCTAAAAACTAAAAAAATATAGCCCACCAGCCAATGAAACTAGGTTACTGCGCTTTAGGCTGCCTGAAGCGTTTATACCCTTTTGGATTTTAGAGTGTGCCTGCCACCTTTTTATTGCGCATCAAGCACAGCATATCGGCGGCGATGTGGGCGGCGGCAATGGCGGTGATTTCAGCATTGTCGTAAGCGGGCGACACTTCCACCACGTCCATGCCGACAATATTCAAATCGCCCAATGCACGCACAATACTCAGCGCCTGATGCGAGCTTAAACCACCCGCCACGGGGGTACCGGTGCCGGGCGCAAAAGCGGGATCGAGGCAGTCGATATCAAAGGTGAGGTAAACGGGATTATCGCCAATCACTTCGTAAATGCGCTTTACGGTGGCGTCAACGCCGTGCTCGTTAATCCATGGTGCAAACAGCATATTCATGCCCATAAAGTCGCTGTTCCAGGTGCGGATGCCCACTTGTGCCGAGGTTTTGGGATCAATCAGGCCGTTTTTAATGGCCTTGTAGAACATGGTGCCGTGGTTGAGCGAATCGGGTGCATCGTCGGGCCAAGTATCGCAATGGGCGTCAAAATGCAGCAGGCTTAAGGGCTTGCCGTATTTTTCGGCATGTGCTTGCAGCAAAGGATAGGTGATAAAGTGGTCGCCGCCAAAGGTGAGCATTTTGGCATTGCTGTGGTTGATGATGTCGCGGGCATGTTGCACGATGGTTTCGCGGATGGTCCACGGTTGATGCGCATCAAACCAGCAGTCGCCGTAATCAATCACCGCCAAATCATCAAAGGGATCAAAACCCCACGGAAATAAATTCAACTCGGCCAGTTGTACGCTGGCGGCGCGGATGGCGGCGGGGCCTAAGCGGGCACCGGGGCGGAATGTAGTAGCCAAATCCAGCGGCACGCCGGAAATCACCACATCGGCATCGGCCACATCGCGGCTGTAGCGGCGGCGCATAAACGACAAGGCACCGGCATAGGTGTTTTCGGTGGCCGAGCCCATCAGGCCTTGACGGCGAAAGGCGCCGTCGCCGTAGATTTTGTCTGTCATGATGGTGTGTCCTTATGGGGTGGTTTCAGGCAGCCAAATAAGGCTGCAAGGTATGTTGTAATTGGGTGGTGTTGATTTGACCGGCGATATCGGCCTGCCCCAAAGCGCGCAGCACCACAAAGCGCATTTGGCCATCTTGCACTTTTTTATCGTGCTGCATATGTGTCAGCCATTTATCCAGCGGCATCGGCGGTGGTGCCACCGGCAAAGCGGCAGCCTGAAGCAGTGCGATAACGCGCTCGGTGTCGGCGGCTTTCAGGTCGCCCAGGGTTTCGGACAAGCGGCAAGCCAATACCATACCTGCGGCCACCGCCTCACCGTGCAGCCATTGGCCATAGCCCATTTCAGCCTCAATAGCGTGGCCGAAGGTGTGGCCAAGATTCAGATGGGCACGAATGCCGTGCTCTTTTTCATCTTGCGCCACAATATCGGCCTTCATTTGGCAGCAATGGTAAACCGCTTGTGCCAATACGTCCGGCTGTTGTGCCATCAATGCGGCAATATTGTTTTCCAGCCAGGTGAGAAAATCAGCATCACCCAACAGTGCATATTTAATCACTTCAGCCATACCGGCGGAAAATTCGCGCGGCGGTAAAGTTTGCAGGCTGCCCAAGTCGGCCAACACGGCTTGCGGCTGGTAAAACGCGCCAATCATGTTTTTGCCCAGCGGATGATTAATGGCGGTTTTACCCCCCACCGAAGAATCCACTTGGCTGAGCAAGGTGGTGGGGATTTGCACAAACGGCGCGCCACGCTGATAGGTGGCCGCAGCAAAACCGACCATATCGCCAATCACACCACCACCCAAGGCAATCAGGGTGGTGTTGCGTTCGGCTCGGTGCTGCATCAGGCCGTTGTAAATCAGATTGAGCGTTTCACTGTTTTTATGCGCCTCGCCATCGGGCAGAATAATGCTGAAATGAGCACAGCCTAATGTGTCTAATACCGCTTGCAAGCGCAGCAAATACAATGGTGCCACGGTTTGATTGCTGATAATGGCCGCTCGTTTGCCGATATAAGGCGCCAATGTTTGCTGCGGCTGCTGATAAACATCGTGGCCGATAAAAATGGGATAGGCGTGCGAAGGGGTGTTAACGGTGAGCGTGCGCATGGGGAAAATCGTTTTCAATTTGCCGCAGCAGCTGTTGCAGCATCTGCTGGCTGTGTTGTTCGGTAACGTTCACCACAATGTGGGCGGTGGCACGGTAAATGGGGTCGCGTTGATGATACAGCTCGCTGAGTTTGGCCAAGGGGTCGGCCACTTGCAATAAAGGGCGGTTTTTATCGTGGCGGGTGCGTGCCAGCAGCAATTCGGGCAGGGCATGTAAATAAATCACCGTACCACGGTGATGCAACGCTTGGCGATTGACTTCCTGCAGCACCGCTCCGCCGCCGGTGGCCAGCACGATATTATTTTGCTGAGTGAGCTCGTCAATTACGGCTGTTTCACGGGCACGAAAACCGGCTTCGCCCTCCAGCTCGAAAATAATCGGAATACGCACGCCGGTGCGCTCGCAAATCACATGGTCGCTATCAAAAAAGGCATAGCCCAACCGCTGCGCCAACTGTCGCCCCAAAGTGGTTTTGCCCGCACCCATCAAGCCAACCAGAAAAAAATTGCCTGCCATGTTTTTCATGGCAGGCATTGTAACCGAATATAGGGGTTTCGGCACCCGTTTGGCGGTGTCTGCCGCCATCTTCAAATTTAAGACTTTAGTAGCGCAAATTACTGCCAGCATTACCCATAATGCGCGGGGTGATGAAAATCAGCAGTTCATTGCGGCTTTGATTGCGTTTTTGATATTTAAACAAATTACCTAGCACTGGGATATCACCCAGCAAAGGCACTTTGCGGTCAAGATTGGAGTTATCTTCTTCGTAAATACCGCCCAAAATCAGCGTGCCGCCATCTTCCACCATCGCCCGCGTATTCAGGTTTTTGGTGTTGATACATGGTGCGTAAGTAGAGCACGATAAATCAACCGAATCTTTTTTCACCACCACGTCCATAATCACATTACCATCCGGCGTGATTTGCGGTGTAACGGTTAACCCCAGCACGGCTTTTTTAAAGCTGGTGGTGGTGGCACCGCTGGAAGAAGCCTCTTGATATGGCACTTCTTTACCCGACTCAATAACTGCCTCTTTACGGTCTTGCGTTAGCACGCGCGGGCTGGAGATAATTTTGCCACGGTTTTCTTCTTGCATGGCTTGCAGTTCCAAGCCCAATGCACCGGACGCCGTACTGCGAATGAGCGACAAAGCAGATGTCGGCGAGCTTACCGGCAAATTAACATTAGGGATACCAAATCGACTCTTCCCGAAGCTACCTAACGCATCGCTGGCGAGACCACCTACAGTAGTGCTGTTAGTACCATTAACACTGCGGTAGCCGCCGCCAAACCGTACACCCAACTCGCGCGAAAAGCCATCCTGCGCCTCTACAATCCGCGCCTCAACCATCACCTGTTGTGAAGGTACGTCCAATTGCGCCACCAATTTTTCAAATTTCTGAATAATATTAGGCGTATCGGTAATAATCAGCGTATTGGTGGCCGGATCCATTAGCGCACTGCCACGTGAAGTCAAGATGGAGTTGTTATTAGTACTGTTATTAGTATCATTGATATTTAACACTTTGCGGAATTCTTCCACACTTTTGTATTTTAGCTGAAAGGTTTGCGATACCAAAGGCCCTAAAGTTTCAATCTCATTTTGCGCCTGCAAGGTGGCCTTATCTTTATTGAGCAGCTCTTCACGCGGCGCAATATTAATAATATTGCCTTGCTTGCGCATATCCAAATTGCGCGCTTGCATCACCAAATCTAAGGCTTGATCCCACGGTACGTCTTTCAGTGAAATGGTCATTTTACCTTGCACGCTGTCGCTGGCCACAATATTCATGCCGGATTCTTTGGCCAAAATCTGCAAAATAGTGCGTACTTCCACATCTTGGAAATCCAAAGACACGCGCTTGCCGGCAAAGGATTTTTGCTGTGGTTTCAAACCGCTGCTGGCCATGTCCACTTGCGGTGAAATTTCGATGGTTTGGCGGCTGCCGCTACCAGTGGGGCGGAACGTCCAGTTGCCTTGCATGCGTATGGTGAGCTGAGTGTCGTTGCCTAAACGGCGCAGGGCAATGGTGCGTACCGGGGTACTGAAATCGGTCACATCCAGATTGCGTTGCTGCTCGGTGGGCAGCGGCGCATTTTTATAGGTAATCACCAAGCGATCCGCCTGACGCTTGATGTCGGGCTGGCCGCTGTAGTTGCCGGTGTTGATTTCCACCAAGCCGCTGTTATTGGCGCCTTTGCGGAAATCAACCCCCATTGGTGTGCTGGCAACCGGCGCACTGCTTGGCGCAGGAGCATAGACGGTTTCAGTACGCACTTCGGTTACCGCCGCCACCGGCTGGGTGCGCACCACCGTCGCCGCAGCAGCAGGGACAGCTGTGGACTCTTGCACATACACCCATACCTCATTGCCTTTAATCTCGGTTTTGTATTCGCCAGGCTGTGCCAAAGACAACATTAGACGTGAACGGTCGGCACTTTGAGCAGCTGAGATTTGTTTTAACAAGGGATCGTTGTATTCCAGCACCGGTTGCGGCAATTGCAAGCCGGTATTGGCAAAATCCAAGGCGATGCGTGCCGGACTGGGGGTAATAAAGCCGCTGGGCGCGGTAACGTCACGATCAAATTGGATTTTGATGACTTTTTGATTATTTGGTAAGGCCGAAACATTGATGCCGGTGATATTGCCCGCCCACGCTGCCTGACCCAGCAAACCCAGTCCTAAGGCAGACATAATTGTCATGGTTTTGAATTTCATTGTTATCTATCCCTTGGTTTGTTAATTTTGAGTGCTATCGGATTGGCTGCTGGTGTTCAATGGCAGCTCAACGCGGCGATTAGTCCAATTACCATAAGTGTCTTCGACCAGCTCGGTAATCACCAACTTATCTGCTTCAATGGCGCTGATACGGCCATAGTTTTGTCCCAGATAATTGCCGGTTTTTACTGTGTAAACATGGTTATCTGCCGAAATATAAGCAGACGTAGGCTTGCCTGAACTACTCAATGAGCCCACATAACGCAAATTTTCCAAGCTGAAATTTTCCAACACTTCTTTGGGTCGATTCAAATCGGGGGCATTGGCACCTTGCATCCCCATGCGCAAACGGCTGCTGTTAAAAGCATTCATGCCGCTTGTTGCGGGGGCTTGATAAGTGGCCGGTGGCGGCAATTCCGGCAACTCCGGCTTTTTAACCTTGGTTTTGGCTTCATTGCGCGTATTTTGCATCCATTGCTGTAAATCTTCATTGGGTGCCGAACAAGCCGCCAACCCCATCAGCGTGAGCAGTAAAGAGAAACGTATCATCATTGTTGTTCGTCCCGTTGGTATTTATTTTGTGGCCGTAGTTGTAGGCTGAGATGCAGGTTCACTGGCTGCGACTGCTTCATTCAGCGCAGTGGCTTTATAGGTATTGGCCACGGCATCTAAGGTCAGATTGGTGTCTTTATCACTGGGCCGGCGCAGTTTAAGGGTATCCAGCGTCACGATGCGCGACAACTTGCCCACATCCCGTGTGAATTGACTAAGCTGATCATAATTACCACTGATGGAAATTTGATAGGGCAGCTTTTCAATGCTGCCATATACCACAGTGGCCTTGGGGGTTACGCTATTCATGCGCATACCGTTGGTGGCACCCGCCTGATGCAACTCCTGAATCAGATTCGGGATTTCCGCATCAGTGGGCAGCTGCTTTAATAAAATCTCAAAAGCACTGCGCAATTGCACCAACTCTTGCTTTAAGGTATCCAGATTGGCTGCCTGAATGCTTTTTTGGGTGTATTCGTTCTTTAATTTAACTTCTTCTTCTTTCAAAGAATCTACCTGTGCCAGCTGGTTACGAAACAAGGCAAAGTAAGCCACCACCCACACCAGAATAACGATGCCAATTGCCATGCCGACTTGAGCGGCGCGAGGCAATAGATGTAGGCTGTTGACATCGATTTCATTCAGTTTCAAATTTTTGGCCATGACGTTTCCTCTGTCTGGTTAGGGTGCTGATGCGGCAGATGCTTCGACAGTCGCAGCTTCAGGCCGACTGAGCGATACTTTAACGACAAATTCCTGCGCATCGTTTACTTTTTTGATGTTATCCAATTCGGCACTGTTAAACAGACCAGTACTGGGAATCGCACGCATAAACATGGCGATTTTGCTGTCGCTGATAGCCTTGCCGCTGATGCTGTAATTATCTGGGTTCGCATCGTCACCAGTAATGGCGGTCAAATACAGACCTTCAGGCACCAAGGTATTCAAAGTGTCGATAATGCGCGCCGCTTCAAAGCGTTTGTTTTCCAGCTCTTCCACTTTTTGCTTACGCGTCAAAAAGCTGGCTTTTTCGGCCTGCAATTTTTTGATTTCGGCAATTTCGCCATCCAGCTGCGTCAAACCGTCTTTAAGCACCTGATTACGCCCTTCTTGGCTGGCGATGGCACCATTAAAGGCAAAGTAGCTGAAGGCGGCCAACGCCAATGCCAGCAGTAACCCCAACAACATCAACGATTTGAATTTTTGCTTTTGCTGTTGCATCAAGGCTTCACGATAAGGAAGCAGGTTGATTTTAATCATTGGTATCATCGTTATAAACCTCGTGCAGCCAGACCAAATGCCACGGTTAATAGATTGCCGTCGTTAAGCAATTGCTCATTGTCCAAGCGCGGATTGGCTTGGGCGGCAGTGATGGGACTAATTTGTTGTGTTGGGATATTCACTTGACGCGAAACCCGCTCAGCAATGCCCAAGGTGGGATTACTGGGATTGCCCGGATAGCCGCAAATCACAATATGCTGAACATCCGAGCCTTGGTCGTGATTGCTGGCAGTATAATAAAACTGCAAAAAGCGCTGAATCTCCTGAGCCAACTGATCTTGGAATAAAGAGCCAGCCTTAGAGGCGAAGTCGGCAGGTTTTTCGGTGGCATACACCATCGCCCACGCTTCTTCTTCGGTAAGTTGGTAGTTTCGACGTACAATTTGCATCAGGTGCTCATGCCCCAAGTTGATTTCCTGCTTGTAAAGCAAGCGGTCATTCTGGGTAATCAATGCTGCGGTACCACGGTGCCCCAAATGGAAAACGGCCAAGCTTTGCTCAGCGAGTTCGGCTTGAGCAGTACCAATCCATAAGTTAACGGCATTCATTACGGCCAATACATCAACATCCATTTGCTTGGGGGTGATGTTGGCGGCGCTGAAAACATCAAGACGCGCATTTAAGTCTTCACGATTGCAATTGGCCAACAAAATATCTTGCTGATGGTTTGAACCAGACTGTTGCAGTATGAAATAATCATAGCTACTGTCATCCAAAGATGCGGTTTGGCTGATTTCAAATTCAACAAATTCCTCCAAACTCAATTCGGTTTGTTGGCTATGGTAGTGAAGCGTTTGCAGGCTAACCAAATTTTGCGGCATGGCAGTGGTGATGTTTTTGCAGCTGCTGCCCAGTTGCTTAACCGCCTGTTGCAAATAAGCGACAAGTTGATCATGATCTTCTATTCCGCTATCGTTAAAGATGTGTGGCGGCAATGGCGTAATAGCGTATTTTTCTAAGCGAATTTGATTTACACTGCGTGCATTCAGCAATACGGTATAGATGGCTTGCCGGGTAATATCAATACCGATGCACTCACTGTTTGTAGAGATGAATTCCTTGTTAGCCTTTGAAATTGTACTTTTTTTTCTCAGTTTCATAGAGTGGTTTCCAAGTAGGCGTGCTGATAATGAACAAGCAAATTTTAAAGTCGGTTTAAATTATTCTTACAGAAATCTGTATAGAGTTTACTTTATTTAAACACTTTTTCGATTTTATTTGACCTGAGTAAGCAGAATTATTCAATTATGATTAGAAAATTATTAACAACCATCATTGGTTTGGGTTTGGGTTTATCACTGTTCGGGCTGGGATTGTTGGCCATTGCGGTGCTGGTCACCTACCCTAAGCTGCCTTCACTTGAAGCGGTGACCCATTATCAACCCAAAATGCCCTTGGTCATTTATTCTGCCGACAATAAAGTGTTGGGGCAGTTTGGCGAGGAGCGGCGCGCGTTCACCAAAATTGATGATTTCCCCAAGGTGCTCAAAGACGCGGTGATTGCGGCGGAAGACAAACGCTTTTACGAGCACGGCGGCGTGGATTTTATGGGCATTGTGCGGGCGCTGATTTCCAACCTCACCGGTGGCGTGCAATCGGGAGCCAGCACCATTACCCAACAAGTAGCGCGCAATTTCTACCTCACCAACGAACGCACCTACACGCGCAAATTCAACGAAGCTTTATTGGCCTATAAAATCGAACAATCACTAAGCAAAGACCAAATTCTGGAGCTTTATTTCAACCAGATTTATCTAGGTCAGCGTGCCTACGGCTTTGCCGCAGCGGCGCAGGTTTACTTCAATAAACCGGTTAAAGATTTGGATCTGGCCGAAGCCACTATTTTGGCCGGTTTACCCAAGGCACCTTCCACATTTAATCCGATTGTGAATCCGGCACGCGCCAAGATACGCCAGCAATACATTCTCAACAATATGCTGGAGCAAGGCATGATTACCAGTGCGCAGCGTGATGCGGCATTGAATGAGCAGTTGGATTTTGAGCGCTATCAGCCCGAAATCGACCAAAATGCCTTGTATGTGGCCGAAATGGTGCGCCAGCATATGTATGAGAAATATGGCGAAGAAGCCTATACCCAAGGCTATCGCGTTTACACCACCGTAAATAGCGAAGATCAGGCCGTAGCCACCAAGGCTTTGCGCAAAGCCTTGCTGCAATTTGATCGCGGAGCGCGTTATCGTGGCGCCGAAGGTTTTATTGATGTGGAAAAAATGGCTGCCGACAGCCGCGATGAGCAAATTGAACAGTATTTGTCGACCCAATACACCGTGGACGGCATGATTCCGGCGGTGGTCACCGATGTGCCCAAAGGTGCCTTGGAAGTGTATGTGCAGGGTGCAGGCAGCATCAAAATCACCGGCAGCGCTTATGATTGGGTTAAAAGCACCATCGGTAATCAAAAATTGGGCGACGATGCGCTGCGGATAGGCTCGGTAATCCATGTACAAAAGCAAAAAAACGACAGCTATCGCGTGGTACAACAACCGGAGCTGCAAGGTGCGCTGGTGGCACTGGATGCGCAAACCGGCGCAGTACGCGCTCTGGTGGGCGGCTACGACTTCCATCGCCGCACCTTTAACCGGGTGACGCAGGCGCAGCGGCAGCCAGGTTCTTCTTTCAAACCATTCGTCTATTCAGCCGCCATCGCCAAAGGCATGACCCCGGCCACCTCAGTGAATGATGCCCCACTGGCCTTGCCGGGCATGGGGCCGAATGGCTCGGTATGGACGCCGAAAAACTCAGACGGGCGCTATGCCGGGTTTATTACCTTGCGCCAGGCGCTAACCGCATCGAAAAACATGGTATCCATCCGCATTTTGATGGCCATCGGCGTGCCTTATGCCAAAGAATATATTCAGCGTTTTGGTTTTGGTGCCGATCAAATTCCATCCAGCCTGTCGATGGCGCTGGGTTCGGGCACGGCCACACCGATGCAAATGGCGGAAGGCTATGCGGTATTTGCCAATGGCGGCTATAAGGTTTCCAATTTTGTTATCGATAAAATTTACGATGGCAACGGCCAATTGCGCGCCCAAATGCAGCCCTTGGTGGCCAAGCAAAATGCACCGCAGGTGATTGACCCGCGCAACGCCTTTATCATGTACAGCATGATGCGCGACGTGGTGCGTGCGGGCACGGCCACCCGTGCCAATGCGCTCGGTCGCAGCGATATTGCCGGCAAAACCGGCACCACCAACGACAATAAAGACGCCTGGTTTGTGGGTTTCAACCCCAATCTGGTGAGTGCGGTTTATATTGGCTTTGATAAACCGCGCAGTATGGGCAGAGCCGCATTTGGTGGCACCATTGCTTTGCCGGTGTGGGTGGACTATATGCGCCATGCACTTAAAGGCAAGCCCAATGTGAATATGCCGGTACCGGGCGGCATAGTGCAAAGCGGCGGCGAGTATTTCTTACGTGAATTCCCCACCACCAACCCCAACCTGCCGCTGGATAACCGTGCCGACGGGCCGGTGGACAATGCCGGCGCTGCAGACGGTGCCGCAGCGGGCGGCGCTGATGGCGGTGTAGAAGTGCCACCGAAGCGCGACAACAGCCAGTTGGACTCGTTGTTCTGATTTCAGCAAACGGTTGAGCCCTGCTCAATGGCAAAAACCAACCCCATAATTGATATTATGGGGTTGGTTTTTTTGAGGCTGCCTGAAATCAAATACGGCTTTATTTCATGGCATTGCTCAGTGCCGTTACATTGTGGCGGAACATGCCCACATAGGTATTGGCCGGCGCTTTTGTACTCAAGGCATCGGAATAGAGCTTGCCCTGTACCTTAACACCGGTTTCCTTGGCAATGCGCTCAACCATGCGGCTGTCTTTGATGTTTTCGCTAAATACCGCCTTAATGCCCTGCTGCTTGATTTGGCGGATGATGGCGGCCACTTGGCGGGCGGATGGCTCCGCTGCGGTGTTCACGCCTTGCGGCGCGATAAACTGGATATGGTAGCGCTTGCCCAAATAACCGAACGCATCGTGGCTGGTGAGCACTTTTCGCTGCGCGGCCGGAATGGCGTTAAACGATTGTGCCGCCCAAGTATTAAGCCGGCTCAGCTCGGCTTGATAATTTTTCAGGCGTTGCTGGTAATGGCTTTTACCGGCCGGATCAGCCTTAATCAACGCATTGGCCACGTTTTGGGCATAGGTTTGCATCAGCACCGGATCATTCCACACATGCGGGTCGTCAGTGCCATGGTCGTGATTGTGGCCGCCGTGGCCATGGTCATGATTATCCGCCGCAGCCATGGGTTTGATGCCTTGACTGGCCACCGCCATCGGCACTTTGCTTTGCTTTACCGCGCGCGCCAACTCGGCTTTTTCAAAGCCCAAGCCGTTAACCAACACCAGCTTGGCGGCACGGATTTTGCGGATGTCGCCGCTATTGAGTTGATGTACATGCGCATCTTGATCCGCACCAACCAAGATTTGTACCGCCACGCGCTCGCCACCGATTTGCTGAGTGATGTCGCCCAAAATGCTGAAGCTGGCCACCACCGGCATGGGTGCGGCCAATAGGCTACCTGAAAAGGCGGCGGCAATGATGCCCAATTTCCAATGTTTCATTTGGCTTCCTTTTAATGTTATTACATAACAATTATAAAGACTGCTTGATGCTTTGCCAAGGTTTTCAGGCAGCCTGGTTAATCAGGTGCAATCTTCAGCTAAGAGCCTGTTCACGATCTTTTTTGTAGCGGATTTTAGTGCAGAAACGGGTGCAGGCAAGGCAAAAAGCACAGCCAAAGCAAGCTTTGGCGCGCATTTTTAACGCCGCATGTGCCTGTTTATGCGCTGAAAGCAGCACAATAAAAGATTGTGAACAGGCTCTAAGCAGTATGGTGTTTATGGCGGCGCAGCCATTTGGGCAGCAAGCCGCCTTCCCAGCCAATCAGCAACGACAGCAAATACACGCCGCCGCAGCACAAAATAATCGCCGGGCCGGAGGGAATTTCCACATAGTAGGAAAACAACAGCCCGCCCACGCCGCAGGCCAAGGCCAGCAGCACCGCCAGCAGCATCAAGCTGCCCATGGTTTTGCACCACAGCCGTGCGCTGATGGCCGGCAGCATCATCAAGCCCACCGACATCAAAGTGCCCAAAGCCTGAAAACCGGCCACCAGATTCATCACCACCAGCACCAAAAACAGGCTGTGCCACACGCCGCCTTTGCCGCCCACGGCCTGCAAAAACAGCGGGTCTATGCTTTCCAGCAGCAAAGGGCGGTAAATCACCGCCAAGGCCACCAGTGTGATGCTGGCCACCAGCGCCACCAAGGTGAGCGCAGGTAAATCCACCGCCAATACCGAGCCAAACAGCAAATGCAAAAGATCCACGCTACTGCCGCTTTGGCTCACCAATACCACACCAATGGCCAGGCTGGTGAGGTAAAAAGCAGCGAAATTGGCGTCTTCTTTCAGATTGCTGAAGCGGCTGGCCAAACCAGCCAGCAAGGCCATCAGCAAACCGGCAAAAAAACCGCCCACGCTCATGGCGGGCAGGCTCAAGCCGGCAAACATATAGCCGATGGCGGCACCGGGCAGCACCGCATGACCGAGCGCATCACCCACCAAGCTCATGCGCCGCATCATCAAAAATACCCCCATCGGCGCGGCCGACAGCGCCAAAAACACCACTGAAGCGAGGGCGTAGCGCATAAAGTCGAATTCGGTAAAGGGCTCGATTAGCCAAGTATAAAGTTGCATGGAAACAGTTTCGTTAATTTATACCCATTCTACAAAACAACCTAACTGCGTTGGATCGCCTACGCGCTGCGCGAACGATTTTGTAAGGCGTAGGCGTGCCAACAAACTCTGTTCCGTACTCGGTGTACTGTCTGCGGCTCAGCTCAAAGAGAACGATTTATTAGGGTGTTAAAGCACCGAGTAAATCAGTTCCGCCTTGTTATCTTATTTTTTAGAATGGGTATTATCTTATTTTGTAGAATGAGTATTAGGTTTGATTAATTGTGAGGCGGGATAACGGGCAGCGCCGATGATGTTTCAGGCAGCCTTTAAGTCAATATCACTGCCGTATTTTGGCATTTCAGGCCGCGCACCATTCATCGCTGTCATGCTTTTGCATGGCAATATTGGCCTGTTGCAAATGGCTGTCGGTCAGCACTACTTCGGTGCGCCCGGCGGCCACTTTTTCACGTGCCAGCAGCAAAGTGTTGGGGAAATAGGCACGAACTTGCTCGTAGTCGTGCAGCACCGCCACCACAGTGCAATGTTGGCGGCTGTGGTATTGGCGCAGCACTTCCAACAGCGCAAACGTGGTTTTGGCGTCCACGGCGTTAAAAGGCTCGTCCAACAGCAGCACTTTGGCGTTTTGCACCAACATGCGTGCAAACAGCACGCGCTGGAATTGGCCGTTGGAAAGCTGGCCGATGGGTCGCTTGGCAAAATCGGCCATTTCCACTTGCGCCAAAGCAGCCTGTATGCGCGCATGTTGTGCTGCATTTACCTTGCCGAAAAAGCCGATTTCATACCACAAGCCCATCGCCGCCAACTCGTAAACACTCATGGGCTGGCCGCGGTCGATATCGGATTGCTGCGGCAGATAAGCGATGTCTTGGCGGCGCAAACCTTGCCATTCGATATGGCCGGTATCCGCCTTAATCAGCCCCATCAGGCTTTTCAGCAAGGTAGATTTGCCCGCGCCGTTGGGGCCGAAAATCGCCCACATCGCGCCATCGGCAAACTGCATATCCAGATGGTGCACCGCCGGGCGGCGGCGGTAGCTGACGGTAAGGTTGTGAATGGCAATGCCCATATCAGTACACCGCCCAGTAAAACAGCGACCAAATCAGGAACAGCAAAGCCGCAGCCAACAACAAACGGCGGCCAAGGCCGCTGAGCAATAATGAATTCATGGTAATGGGTGCAAGCAGATGCGGCGGCGATTGCCACCAAAGGTGTAATGATACTGTATAACAAATGTTTTGTCAGAACAGTGTGTTTTGCCGGTGCGGATTTAACCTGTTTTTATGTTTGCGGTAAATCCGCATGATGGTTTGCAGGCCGCATTGAGGGTGAGCCGCCCCACCCTACTTGATGAATTACAACCATTCTTACCTTACTGAAGTTACGCATCCGCTTATCTAAGGCTGTCTGAAATATAACACCGTCATTACTGAGCTGGATTCGGCAATTCATTGGTAAGTTGTGAAATGAAACGAGCGTATTTCAAAAATAAACTGCATTTTGCATTCGTTTCTTAATCGTTTTACTTTGCGCTTTCTGGCCGCGCGGCCACTTACTTTCTTTGCTTCGCCAAATAAAGTAAGCAAAGAAAGGCGACCCCGGTTGCAGGTTTGGCTACGCCAAACTTCCCTCATCTCCACGAATTTTAGCGGCGGGTGCGAACTCGCTGCGCTCAAACATAGCGCACCCTTCTCCCGCTAAAATCCGTTCCGAATTCGGCTGCGCCAGGGGGAAGGCTGCATGGATTTTTCGTTTCAGGCAGCTTAAACAAAATAGTGTGTAAATGGCTGCGCCTTAACACGAGTCCGTAACTTCAGTTACCTTACAGCAAAGTGGGCAGCAAGCGGTTGATTTGCTGGCGCAAAATCATCAACTTGCCGTGAAAGAAGTGGCCGGCTTGCGGTATCACCAGCACCGGCATGTCTTGCGCTGCCGCCCAATCAAAAGCGTTTTGCAGTGGTACTACATCATCGGTTTCGCCGTGAATCAGCAGGGTTTTGTCGGATTGATGGGCGTTGGCGGCGGGGACGGGATACATGCCCACAGCGGGTGCCAGCAGCAGCAGTGCATCGGGTTGGCAGCGCTGGGCGGCAAACAAGGCCACATAGCCGCCGAAAGAAAAGCCGGCCAGCACCAGTTTATCCACTTCGGGGTGTTGGGCGCGGGCGTAGTCGACCACGCTGAGGCAATCATCGGTTTCGCCTTGGCCGTAGTCGTGGCTGCCTTCGCTCTCACCCACGCCGCGCAAATTGGGCAGATAGCAATGAAAGCCCAGCTCACTCAGTGCTTTGGCAGCGGTTTGAATCACTTTATTGGTGAAGGTGCCGCCATGCAGCGGGTTGGGGTGATTGAGCACGGCCACGCCTTGTGCGGTGCCTTTGGCGGGCAGGTAGATGGTTTGCAGGCGCCCGGCGGGGCCGTTAATCCAAGTGAGGTGGTGTTGGCTGTGCATGGGGCTACTCGTTTTCGGCGGCATCAATGGGGTCAATCAGCAGGCGGCTTACGGCTTGGCCTTCTATCAAATCATGCTGCAGGATATCGGCCAAATCGGTTTCGTCTACATAGGTATACCAGCGCCCTTCAGGGTAAATCACCATGGCCGGGCCTTGTTCGCAGCGCCCCAGGCAGCCGGATTTGCTGATGCGCAATTTGCCCGCGCCAATCAAACCGGCGGCGTGGGCGTGGCCTTTGAGGTAGTCGACAGCGGTGGCGCCTGCTTGGTTGTCGCCACAACTTTGGCGGCAGGGGTCGTTGCGCTCGTTGGTGCAGATAAACAGGTGGCGTTGGAAGTGGCTCATGCGGTTTCCTTCGATAATGCAGCGTTAAAGGCTGCCTGAAAAAGATTTAATCAAACGACAAGATAGTGCTGCCATCTTGTTGCGCCTTGATGGCAGCGAGCATGCCGGTAAAATCCAGATGGTATTGATCGTTGAGTGCTTGGGCGTGTTTTTTCAGTTTGTCCCACTGGCGCACGGTGGGGTCGGACTGAAAAGCCAATACCGCCACATTGCCGTGGGTGGTGGCGGGCACGGCCAGTACGCGGTTGTCGAACACACGGCGCAGGCGTTGCACAAACACATCGTAGCGTTTGTCGGCCTGCCACCAGTTGGTGACAAAAATGCCGTTCTCGCTCAAGGCAGCGCGGCAGTCGGCAAAAAACGGCTCGCCCACCAAATCATCGATAATTTGCTCGCCATCAAAGCCGTCGACCAGCAAGATGTCGGTGCCGCCGCCGTAAAGGATGCGGATGTATTCGGCACCGTCGGCAGTAATGATTTCAAAGTGTTCGTCTTCAAACGGCAGCTCAAACAGGCTGCGTGCCACGCTAATCACTTGCGGGTTGATTTCCACCACGGTTTGGCGGCTTTGCGGCAAATAGGCATCAATCCAGCGGGCAAACGAGCCGCCGCCCAAGCCGATTTGGGTGATGTGGCGCGGCGCGGCGTCGGTAAACAGCAGCCAGGCCATCATGGCGCGGCTGTAGGAAAGCACCAATTCGCTGGGGTGGTCGGTATTCATTGAGCTTTGCACGGTGGCGCTGCCCAAATGCAGTGAGCGGATATTGCCTTCTTCGGAAATGCCCACTTCGGGCAAGGCTTGGCGGGCGCTGCGCAAGCGGCGGTAGGGGTGTCGTGGCATGGCGGTGGTCGTGTTAGGGCTGCCTGAAAGGGTTTCAGGCAGCCTATTGGGTGAGCAGAAAACCGATTTTACACATCGGTCAGCAAATGCAGCGCTTCGCGGTATTTGGCCACGGTTTGTGCAATCACTTCGGCGGGCACACGCGGCGCCGGGGCTTGTTTGTTCCAGCCGCTTTGTTCCAGCCAGTCGCGCACAAATTGTTTGTCGAACGAAGGCGGATTGGTGCCCACTTGATATTGGTCGGCAGGCCAAAAGCGGCTGGAATCGGGGGTGAGCACTTCGTCCATAAAGGTGAGCGTGCCGTGCTCATCCAGCCGGAATTCGAATTTGGTGTCGCAAATAATAATGCCGCGCTGCCGTGCATACGCCGCCGCTTAGGTGTAGAGGGCAATGGGTTTGTCGCGGACTGGCGACGCTATTTCAGCACCGTTAGTGCGTTCGCATGCGGCAAAAGAAATGTTTTCATCGTGGTCGCCCACCGCCGCCTTGGTAGACGGGGTAAACAACACTTCAGGCAGCCTTTGCGCTTCTTGCAGCCCGGCGGGCAAGACAATGCCGCACACGGCGCCGGTTTGTTGGTAGTCTTTCCAGCCGCTGCCGGCCAAAT
>RRZU011957718.1_pt1 | contig 26782 bp, 29 predicted proteins | sample 2165561 | NCBI WGS metagenome assembly RRZU01 (sample SAMN10456909, study PRJNA506462) | wastewater metagenome | isolation source: wastewater sludge | place: USA: Moscow, Idaho | reverse complement strand
CTCGTTCAGGTGCATCTTGCCCGCCTGACGGCGCATGATCTTGCCGCTTCCGGTGACCCGGAACCGCTTCTTGGCACCCGAGTGGGTCTTCATCTTCGGCATGTCGCCGCTCTCTTTCTTCTCGTGAACTCGCGTTCGTGGACCGTCAAGGCCCTGGTCGTGGGGCGGAACCCTACACGTCGATATCGGGATCCAGATTGTCGGCCGGACCGCGCTTCTTCTTCGGCTCAGCCTTGGCCTGGTGTGCGGCGCGCATCTCTGCTTGCTCCCGCGCCTCGGCCTCCGCGTCGGCCTGACGCTGAGCAGCCTTGTCCGCCTTATCGGCCTTCTCCTGCTCGCGCGCCTCTGCCTTCTTCCGCGTCGGCGCGAGCACCATCAGCATGTTGCGGCCGTCTTGCCGGGGCTGGGATTCGATCGTCCCGTCCTCGGCGACGTCATTGGCGAGCTTCTTCAACAGGTTGAAGCCCAGTTCGGGTCGGCTCTGCTCGCGACCGCGGAACATGATCGTGATCTTGACCTTGTCGCCGCCACGCAAGAAGCGGACGACGTGACCCTTCTTGGTCTCATAGTCATGGGAGTCGATCTTCGGACGAAGCTTCATCTCCTTGATGACCGTGTTCGCCTGGTTGCGGCGGCTTTCACGTGCCTTCTGTGCCGACTCGTACTTGAACTTGCCGTAGTCCATGAGCTTGGCGACGGGAGGGCGGGCCATCGGGGCCACCTCGACCAGGTCGAGATCTGCCTCTCGGGCCAGACGCAAGGCGTCGTCGATGCGCACGATGCCCACCTGCTCGCCGTTGGGGCCGACGAGGCGGACTTCGTTCACATGAATGCGCTCATTGATGCGCGGTTCAGTGCTGATGGGTTCCTCCATACGTTGAAACGGGTGACCGACCACGAAAAAGGCCCCCGCAGCATGCGGAGGCCCAAGCACGTGGCACTCACCCGGATCACTCCGGGGCACCGGCAGAACCCGACGATCATCGATCGTGCAGGTGGGAGCTTGGAAACTCCGCTTACATCGGACGCACCTCAATCGGGTGGTCGAACTGCTCCATCCTAACCGAAGGTGGGCGCTACCCCAACTCCGGCCGCACCTCAGGCCGTCGGCGCCTCACGGAACATCCAGCCGAAGCCGCCGTCTGGCAGTTCCACGAGTCGCCGCCCCTGAGCCAACTGGTCGATCAGTTCGCGTTCAATCACCACCGGGTGCGGGCCAGGCAGGTCGATCAGGATCGCCGTCGAACTCGTCTCCACCGCGGTGGCCGCCACATCGTCCAGCGTGCATGGGACAGGGCGGGCGTCCGCCTTCCACACCGTCAAGGCGTCTAGGCCGGTGAAGACCGGCACAGCCGTGTCACCGGACTCAGAGCGGACCAGGACCGCCGCCATTTCTGCCACGCGGTCGGGATCAGGCCCGTCGCCGGATTCGTCGCCCGCCGCCACGATCGGGAGGAGCAGGCGAGCCGTGCATAACGCCGCGATGGCGCGGGGATACGCCACGTCGCCGTCGTAGGCCCGTGCCAGGATCGTTCGCAGGGCGGGATCGGGATCCCCCCGGTCCCCGGCGAAGGCAGCATTCGGTTGCCCCAACGTCTTCATGCGCCCACGCTGGCACATCGGCGACCTCACCCCAAATCGACCCCGTAGGCTGGAGCGCATGGACGCGAACCTCATCCACCTCCTGATCGCCAGCGTGACCACGGTGGTGTGCGTCATCATCACCGCCCTGATCTGGCGTCGCGCGCAGGTCAAGACCGTCTTTTGGTGGATCGGGCTGACGCTGCTCCCCATGGCGATCTACCTCGCCGGGCTCGGCTCTGCAGCCGAGGGCGCCGCCCGCTCGCTTTATGCCTGGTGGAACGGCCTGCAGTTCACCCCGATCCAATGGGTCGGCTTGGTCCTGGGCGGCATCGGAGCCCTGCTCCTGGTGGGGAGCCGCTTGATCCCATCCGAGTCGGCGAAGGATCGCCGCGCGGCAGCCAAAGCCGAGAAGCAGGCGGCCTCCAACGGGCGTCCAGCCTCGCCCGGCCTGCCCGCCACCAGCACCTCCGCACCGGCCTCCCGTCCCGCACCTGCGGCGACACCACCGGCCGCTGGCGGCGAATCCGAGTTCGACGAGATCAGCGAACTGCTACGCAAGCGCGGCATCAACTGATCGGCCGGCGCGGGAGTGGCACCTCGCAGTCGCTTTCCCTCGCGCAGCAGCTTTCCCTCAGGCGGAGGGTCGCGTAGCCAACGCGCGGAGCTGATCGACCTTCCCCTGCGCCGCATCGCCGTCAGAGCGCATGATGCCCAGTATCGGTCGGTCCGTCGCATCATTCAGTTCGACGAACGCCCAGTGGTCGCTGTCGCGATAGCGGATGGACTCCACCTCGTCCCAGCGATACCGGTAGCGGCGAAACCCGTTGCGCCCCCAGAGCCCTTCGGCGTCCGCGCGAACAAAACCGCTGGCCACTACCCACACGATCCCCAGCATGAACGCGAGGAAGAACAGCAGCGTCAGCGTCTGCGGCAGCGTGAACATGCCCCGGATCGCGGCGGGAAGGCTGAACCAGCCGAAGAGAGCGGCGCCGAACATGACGACCGTCCAGATCAGCGCCTGCCTGCGCAACAGATGCGGATGCGCCTCGAACTCCTCAGGCGAACTCACAGCCGACACGCCGCAATGTCGGTGACCAGGATCCCCTCAGCACCGACCTCCCACAGCTCATCCATGATGAGGGGCGCCTGCTTGGCCGGAATCATGGCGCGCACCGCGAACCAGCCCTCGCGCGCCAACGGCGAAACGGTGGGGCTGTCGATGCCGGGAGTGACGGACGCAGCGACCTCCAGCTTGTCTGCGGCGATGTTGTAGTCGACCATCTTGTAGTTGCGCGCCGTCATGACCCCAGCCAGGCGGCGAAGCAGCAATCCCAGCCCGGCGGGCTCCTGCGCTCCGCGCGGCTGGATCAAAATGGCCTCGGAGGCCAGGATCGGCTCACCGAAGACCTCCAACCCCGCTCGCTTCAGGGTGGAACCGGTCTCGACCACGTCGGCGATGGCGTCGGCCACACCCAGACGCACGGCGCTTTCCACGGCACCGTCCAGCTTGATCAGTCGAGCCGAGACGCCTTGGCGCTCCAAGTAGGCGCCCAGCAGCCCCGGGTAGGAGGTCGCGATCCGCTGGCCCGCCAGGTTGGCCACCGTCCACCCGGACGCAGCCGGTGCGGCAAAGCGGAAGCGGGTTCCGCCGAACCCAAGCGCGAGGACTTCCTCAGCGTCAGCGCCTGAGTCGAGGAGCATGTCGCGGCCAGTGAATCCCAGGTCGAGCGTCCGCTCCCCCACGTACACCGCAATGTCACGCGGGCGCAGGTAGTAGAACTCGACACCGTTGGCCTCGTCGAGGAGGACCAGATCCTTGCTGTCGGAGCGCTGGGCATAGCCGGCCTCGCGAAGCATCGCCTGCGTGGCCTCGGCCAGGGAGCCCTTGTTGGGTAGCGCGATGCGCAGCAGCGGGCGATCGTTCACGGTCGTTCCCCTCACAGGTAGCGGTAGACGTCAGCGAGGGTGAGCCCCTTGGCGATCATCATCACCTGTACGTGGTACAGGAGTTGGCTGATCTCCTCGGACGCCTCAGCGTCGGACTGAAACTCGGCCGCCATCCACACTTCGGCGGCCTCCTCCACGATCTTCTTCCCGATCGCGTGGACGCCTGCGTCCAACTCCTTGACGGTGCCGGATCCGGCTGGCCTCGCCTCGGCTTTAGCGGATAGTTCCGCGAACAGTTCCTCGAACGTCTTCACGTAGCCGAAGTCTAGTGGCATAAGCCCCAGACGCCGCGCCGGGGCGGACGGGCGGACACACGGCGACCGCCTCGCCGCGCCTTCGCGCGAGCGCGCCGAACCTCACCCGTTCTACAGACGGACGCCCAGGAGCGCATCGAGGGCTTGTGCGATGTCTGCGGGCGCGTCCACGTCATCTCCATCGATGGCCGACGACGCGGCAGCCCATGCGTCGACGGCGGCGAGGGCCTGCGGCGCATTCAGGTCATCGCGCAGCGCCGCGCGCAGGGTGGCGATCGTGGGGCCTGCAGGGAGCGCCGCCGCTGCGGCGACCGCACCACGCCAGGCGAGCAGGCGCGCCTGAGCCGCGTCGAGATCTGCGGCGGTGTACTCCCAATCGCTGCGGTAGTGGTGGGCCAGCAGTACCAGGCGGATCGCCATCGGATCCACCCCGGCGGCCCTGAGGCGTGAGACCAGGACGAGATTGCCACGGCTCTTGGACATCTTCTCGCCCTCGTAGCCGACCATGCCCCCGTGCGCGAACGCGCGGGCGAAGGGCTGCCCAGACAGCGACGTCCCTTCCGCTGCGCTCATCTCGTGATGCGGGAACACCAGGTCTGAGCCTCCTCCTTGCACGTCGAACTGCTCGCCGAGGGTGTGCAGGGCAATAGCTGAGCACTCGATGTGCCACCCCGGTCGTCCGCGACCCAGCGACGAGTCCCAGGCGGGTTCCCCTGGACGCTCCAGCCGCCAGACGAGGCAGTCCAAGGCATCTCGCTTGCCCGGTCGATCCGGGTCACCCCCGCGCTCGCCGAAGATCGCCAGCGCCTGCGCACGGTCCAGGTGGGCCACCTCGCCGAACGTGGGAGCCTGCGTGGAGGCGAAATACCAGTCGGGGTACTCGGGATCGTCGACTTGGTAGACCAGCCCGGCGGCGATGAGTCGCTGCACCATGGCGATCACCCAGTCGAGGGACTCCACAGCCCCCACGTAATGGGTGGGAGGCACAACCCGCAGGGCCTCCATGTCGCTGCGGAACAACGCGATCTGGTCGGCGGCCAGATCCTGCCAGGCGACACCGGTTGCTTCGGCACGCTCCAGGAGGGGGTCGTCCACATCGGTGACGTTTTGGGTGTAGATCACCTCGCGGCCTGCGTCCAGCCAGATGCGGTACAACAGATCAAAGGCGACATAGGTGTTGGCGTGTCCGAGATGGGTCGCGTCGTAGGGCGTGATGCCACACACATACATGCGGGCAGGACCATCCCCGGCACCGACAGCGAGCGCGGTGCCGGACGCGGAATCGTGGACGCGGGGCAGCGTCGGATCAGGCGTCAGCGTCGGAATCTCGGGACGGGACCACGCCTTCATGCATTCTCCTCGCGACTGGTGGGCGGCTCGATGCCGCGCCCGTGACAGCCTAGTCGCGCTCGGCCGGGCTACGCTGAGTTGTCTGATTCGGCGAACGAGCGGAGAAACAGCGCATGTTGGAATGGTGGCAATCGGTCATCTTGGGCGTCGTGGAGGGCGTGACGGAGTTCCTCCCCATCAGTTCCACCGGGCACCTCACCGTCGTCGAGAGCCTGATGGGGTTGCCCATCAACGACACGTCGGTCACGGCCTACACCGCCATCATCCAGATCGGGGCGATGATCGCGTCGATCGTGTACTTCTTCTTCGACATCGTCCGCATCGCGGGTGCCTGGTTCTCGGGGCTGGCCAACAAGGACAAGCGCGGCCCCGACTTCCACCTCGGCTGGGCCATCATCGCGGGTTTCCTCGTGACCGCCGTCATTGCCTTCGCATTGAAGGACCTCATCGAAGGGCCCCTGCGCTCCTTGTGGTTCGTGGTGGGTGGCCTGCTCGTGTGGAGCGTGGTGATGTTCTGCGCGGACCGTTTCGGCAAGCAGGACCGCGGCGAGCACACCATCACCTGGAAGGACGGGGCTCTGCTGGGCCTGATTCAGTGCTTCTCTTTGGTGCCGGGCGTGAGCCGCTCGGGTGCCACCATCTCCGGCGCACTCTTCTTGGGCATTGACCGCGTGACCGCCACGCGCATGAGCTTCTTCCTCGGCATCCCCACGTTGGTGGCAGCAGGTAGTTATCAAGCCATCTCTGCGGCCTCCGATATCGCCGCTCCCGGCGGCGTGGGCTGGACAGCCACCATCATCGGCATCGTGGTGTCCTTCGCGATCGCCTACCTGTCCATCGCCTGGCTGCTGAAGTTCGTCGCCACCAACAACTTCACCGCATTCGTCATCTACCGGATCGTGCTGGCCGCGATCATCGTGGTGCTGTTGTTGACCAACGTCGTCTCCCCGATCTGATCGGGAGACCACAGTGGCGATGGGGGTGACGTTCGGCGAGCGCAGCGTCGGGTTTAGCGGTCTGACGGTCTCCCGGGCTGGCCTGGGCACGATGACCTGGGGCCGTGACACCCACGCCGAGGATGCCCGCGCCTGCGTGCACCGGTTCGTCGACGCTGGCGGATCCCTGATCGACACTGCCCCCGCCTATGGGCGTGGCGAAGCCGAACGCTTGCTAGGGCGCATGTTCCGCTCCGATGTTCAGCGCGAGGACCTCGTCATCGCCACGAAGGCCGGCTTCGTATTCCGGGAGGGCGCCCGGGTGGTCGACACCTCTCGGGCAGCCCTTCTGGACGATCTGCGGGGGTCGCTGGAGCGACTGCGCACCGACTACGTCGACCTGTGGCAAGTGCATGCCTGGGGGCACGCACCCCTCGATGAAACCCTTGCCGCCTTGGATTTCGCCGTCACCTCCGGCATGGCTCGCTACGTCGGGGTCTCCAACTTCGTCGGGTGGCAGACCGCCACCGCGTCCACCTGGCAGCGCGCCGTTCCTGGCCGCGCGCCGATCGTCAGCAACCAAGTGGAGTACTCGCTGTTGGCCCGCCGCGCAGAGGTAGAAGTACTCCCCGCATTGCAGCACTTCGGGATGGGGTTCTTTCCCTGGTCACCTCTAGGACGAGGCGTCCTGACCGGCAAGTACCGAACGGGAGTGCCACGCGGTTCCCGCGGCGCCACTCAGCACTTCCACTGGTACGTGGAGCCCTACTTGGAGCCGCGCTCCCGGGCCGTCGTCGAGGCCGTCGCCAAGGCCGCTGACGGACTGGGTATGACGCCAGCGCAGGTCGCCTATGTGTGGGTGCGGGATGCCCCCGGCGTCACCGCTCCCCTTCTCGGCGTCCGATCAGCCGCTCATCTGGAGCCCTACCTGGAGGCCGAGGACATGACGCTGCCCCCCGAGATCGCTCGTGCTCTCGACGACGTCTCAGGTGGGCCCAATGAGGCTCGCGACCTCTAGAGCAGCTCGCGTTCGCACACCCCACCTCCCGGCCCACAACTGACGCCCTGTGGCGTTGGCCATGCCCACTGCGTGCCAGACGTGTGGCACGGTTTGGCACGCAGTGGCCCCCTTAGGCGTTGTGCCTGAACATGGCGAAAGGCCTTCCCACTAGGCTTTATACCTCGTGAGAAGGCCTTCCAAAACGTGCGCGAGAGAGGACTTGAACCTCCACGCCCTTAATCGGGCACTAGCACCTCAAGCTAGCGCGTCTGCCAATTCCGCCACCCGCGCAAGGTGTCGGCCAGGTCTCCCTGGCAGCCCCGCAACTATAGCGCGGACGCACGGCCATGTCGAAACGGCTCGTCAACTGTGCCCGCAGCATCGCACTCTCAGGCGACGGGGTTGTAGGCACACTCGTCCGCGACCTGCGTCGGGGTGGCCGACGGCTCGGCCGACGGTGTCTTCGCCGCCCCCGACCGGGTTGTCGTGGGAGCTGCCGCAGGCTTGCTCGGCGTCACCTCAGGCGTCGACGGACCCCCCGACGCCGGCGGGGCCGCCTGGGGCGCCAGCGCCTCGGCAACGCGCTGCTGAACGGCGCTCCACTGTGGGTGCGTCGTGGAGAACCCGTCTACCCCATTCTGGAAGGAGACCGACCGCAGGGGTGCGTTGCGCACTCGGCCTGCAAGATCGAGCAAAGCAGGCAAGAGGCTATTGGGAACGTCGGTCGCGACCACGTCGCGTCCGGCTTGGGTCAAGGCCTCGTAGTTGGCCAGGACTGTCGTCAGGTTGACCTGGCGGCTCAGGGCCTTGATCACACATCGCTGGCGCCGCATCCGGTCGTAGTCGTCGGTGTGATAGCGACCGCGGGCATACCAGAGAGCGTCGTATCCATTCAGATGCTGATCGGGACCAGGCGGCAGCCAACGATCCGGCGGGAAGCCCGGATCGGCGCCGTTGGGGTTCTTTCCCCCCACGGGCAGGGGTTTGTTGACGTTCACCGTCACGCCACCGAGGGCGTCCACGATCTCCACGAATCCCTCGAGGTTCGCCATGACGTAATAGTCGATGTCCACCCCAAGGGAGGTGCCGACGGCCATCTTGAGCATCGTCGCCCCGGGATCCTTGGACGGCGGCAAACTGGCCGCAGCGCCCGGATAGCGGATGACGTTTTGGTACATGGCATTGAGTTGCTGCTCGCCATCGGGTTCGCCAGGCAGGTGGTATCCGTCGGGCCAAATCTTCGCGAGCGCGCTTCCCGCGGGGAAAATGAGGCGCTCAGTCTGCCGAGGCAGACCCAGCAAGACGGTGTCTCCCGTCTTGGTGTCGATCGACGCCAGCATCACCGTGTCGGTGCGGGTTCCCGTGCGGTCGTCTCCGCTGTCGGCACCCAGGATCAACACGTTGAGTCGGGGCTTGTTGGCCCACGGATCCGAACCGTTACCAAAGCTCGGCGCGTTCGCGCCACCCGGATCGTCTGGATCTTGGAAGACCGCACGCAGCAGGGATGACGTCTCTACCAGGCTCCGAGCACCAAAGGCCGACGGCATCGCCACGGCGAAGGTGAGCACGGCCACCAGCACGGCACCCACGACGCGCTGCCATGCGCGCGCCGGGTGCGGACGCGTCAGGACCTGCGTGGCCGTCACGGCAACAGCCCACAGCAGGCCAAACACCGCCAGCGCCACAGCCATCACCATGAGCCACGTCGGGTTCGCCACCACAGACAAGGCCCAGCCCCTCGCGAACACGGAGCCGACCCCGGCAAGCACCGCGACCGCCACCGCAACCGCCGTCAACGCGAGCCCGAACACCCGCCAGCGCGTCCCGGCCAGCCCGAGCCCAGGAATCACGGCGCTGACCACCGTCAGCGCACTGGCCGTCCCGAAACTGCGTCGGCGCTCGGCGCCCTGCAGCGGCGGGGTCTCCGGTGACTGGGCCACATGCTGGGGGGTGTAGTCGCTGCCCGTCATCGCATCAGTCCCGTCATGCTGTCTGGCCGCACCGATGGTCCCGAGGAGGACCACGGGGCGACGCTCAGGCGTCCGGCGAGGAGGCCGCCGAACCCCACCCGGGCGATGTCGATCACCGCGCCCGTCGTCACCATGCCACCTGTCATCGGAGCCACCGCGCGCGGGTGCGTCAAAGCGTCCAGCATCAAGGCCATAGTCGAAAGAGTACGGGGCCACCCTTGCCTCCCGCATGCCTGACACAGACCGGACGCGAGGGCGAGCCCGGGAGCCGATGGCGGATCAGACTATGGTCGCGCCCGCAGAAGCCGTACCGCCCTCGCTGCGGCAACATCGGTCGAGTTGACCCTTCCCCCCTGTTCAGTGAGGAATCCCTGCGATCATGGGCCCATGTCCAAGCACCTCATCGTGGGCGCCTACGCCGCCTACTCCCCGAGCGCCGACACGGGCGAATCGATCATTCTGGATGCCCTCGCGGCCCGACCCATCGTGGGTGGCCTGGAGCTTCCGCAGGTCGACCACGTCGTCGCTCATCCCTCATGGCGGGCCGAGTGGTCTCACGTCATCACCTGCATTCCCGGGACGATGGGCCGCATTGCCAACGATGCAACGTTCGGGCTCGCCTCCCCCGATGAGGCAGGGCGGAACGCGGCCTTAGCGTTCGCAGCCCAGGCGCGAGACGACATCGCCGCTCTCCGCGAGCAGGGCCATCACGTCCAGGCGATCGAGTTCCACAGCGGACCGAGCAACACGGCCGACGCCGAAGCCATGGCCGCATCGATGGCGACCATCAGCGGCTGGGATTGGGGCTCAGAGATGGTGTTCCTCGTGGAGCACGGCGACGCGACCACCCCCGACCACCACGGCGAAAAGGCCTTTTTGACTTTCGAGGAGGAACTCTCCCTCGTCGAAGCGTCAGCGGATCCACGCTGGAAGATCGGCATCAACTGGGGGCGCAGCGCGCTGGAGGGTCGCGGCAAGGACCTCCCCTTGAGTCATATCCGACGCGCCGCAGAGGCTGGCGTGCTGGGAGCAGTCTTCTTCTCCAGCGCCTCCGGCGAGCACAGCGACTTCGGGACGTGGCTCGATCGCCACCTTCCACCCGCTGGGCTGCCGTTCTCTCCCCCTGGCACCCTCCTGGGGGCCGAGGAGATCACCGCAGCTTTGGAGGCCGCCGGTGATGACGTCATCGTCGGGCTCAAGTTCGGTTTGCGACCCGACGACCTTCCCGTTGAGGAGCGTGCCACCCAACTCGGCGCGATCGTCGACCTCTTCGCCGAACTGCTGTAAACCACCACCCCGTCGTCCGCATTCGCGCAAAGAGTCCCGCTCCTCCTGGGGGGAGCGGGACTCTTGGGCGGTGAGGGGTTTAGGCCTGAGCGCCTCGCTTGAGCGCAACAGCGGCTGCTTCCCGGACGCCATCAGCCACGATCATCTCGGCGTAATCCACCACGCGATCGCGGAACGCTTGCTGCCCGACGAGGTCGTCGGGGAACACTCCGGAATCCAGGATGGCCTCGACGTGCTCTCGCACCGAGGTGGCCTGTGCGGTGGCCGCCTTGAGGAGGTCAGCCTTCGGCTCATTCATCGCGTCGGCGATCGGGCCCGGTTCGAAACCGCGCGGAGGAATGCAGCAGCACATCCAGGCGCTGACGGTCAACGCCAGTTGCTCGGGCATCCGTCCCTGCGCGAGCGCGGTGAGTGCCGGGATCGGGACACGCTGGAGAAGCTTGGTCGAACCGTCCGACCCGACGCGAGAGGTCTTGTCCCCTAGAACCGTGTTGCTCCAACGACGGAACAAACTGTCGATGTACTCCTGGGGATCGAAGTTGGCCGGAAGGTCGATGCTGGGAAGGTAGTCCACTTCGAGCGCCTGGCGCGTGGCGTCGGCGATGAACTGCTGTGCCCGTGAGTCCGGGATCGTCTCCTGGCGATCCAGGCCGCCGAGGTAGGCGATGAGCGAGTGTCCCCCGTTGAGGAGGCGGAGCTTGACCAGTTCGTACTTCTCGACTTCGTCGGAGAAGATCGCTCCGGCCGCTTCCCACTTCGGACGCCCAGCCGCGAACTTGTCTTCAATGACCCACATCGTGAACAGTTCCGCGGGCACCGGCGCCTCGTCGTGCAGGCCCAGCGCCTCCTCCACCTCGGCTTTGGTCCCCTCCGTGGGCGCGGGCACGATGCGATCCACCATGGCGTTCGGGAAGGTGACGTGGCCGTCCAACCATGCCAGGAACTCGTCACTGGAGTGTGCGGCCTCAGCAAACTGAAGGACGGCCGCACGCGTGGTGTTGCCCGCAGACAGAAGATTGTCGCAAGACAGCACCGTCATGGGAGCAGCATTGGCCGCGAAACGCGCGGTCAGTCCCGCCACGATTTGCCCCAACGGCGTCGTGGGCTCGGCACCCTCGGCCAGGTCGGCCTTGATGTCGGGCGACTCCACGTCCAGCTTTCCCGTGCGGCCATCGAGGTGATAGCCGTTCTCCGAGATGGTCAGCGTGATGATCTTGTGTGCAGGATCAGCGATGGCTTCGATGATGGCTGGCCCATCCTCGGCGGCGACCAAGAAGCGCCGATGGACGTCCACCACGTCAACGTGCTCCGCCTCGGGGTCCAGCGTGACAACGCTGTAGAGGCCGTCTTGCGCCTCCAGCGCGGAGGTGACCTTGCGGGAGCGATTCGCGATCCCGACGATGCCCCAGTCTCCCGGCTCGGCGGCCATGGCCAATGCCGTGTTCACGGCCGCGTGAGCGCGATGGAAGTTGCCGAGCCCAAAGTGAATGATGCCGGTGCGCTCCGGCGCGGAAGCTCCGAGGATCGCCTCCCGGTTCACGTTGAGGCGATTGAGTTGCTCGGTCATGCTCGTTGATCACCAATCCGTTTCAAGCCGCCAAACGCGGCTGCGACTGCGAGAAAAGTTGCTGCGATTGGAAGACTGACGACACCCCATCGGGACGTCCGCGTTCTCCACCTCCAGCCGCGCGTCACGTCGTGGGCGCCCCAGGCTGGCGGTTCTCTCAACGTAACACCCTCGTCCCCGCTGGCCAGGGGTGTTGCCCCGGTTGTCCGGGACGAGCCGTGCACACACGCCGGACACCGGACACCGGACACCGGACACCGGCGTCAGGATCGGTCCGCACTACCCACCTGGTCCGCACTACCCAATACAGTCGTCGGGTGCCTGACCTGATTGCGACGTTCGGCTGGCCGCTGTTGGCAGCGATGACGGCTGGAGCGGTCATCATCGGCTTCTCCAAGACATCGTTTGGTGGCGTCGCCGCCATCGCTGTGGCCGTCTTCGCCTGGGGGATGCCAGCGAAGGAGTCGACCGCCACCGTTTTGCTGTTGCTTCTCGTCGGCGACGTCGTCGCCGTCAGCCGATACCGCACTGTGTCCTGGGCGTTGCTGCTGCGCTTGTTGCCCAGCGTGCTGCCTGGCTTGGCGCTGGGGGCCCTCTTCATGTCAGTGGTAGATGACGTAGTGATGCGCCGCACCATTGGAGGGCTGCTGGTCGTGATGGTCCTGCTGCAGTTGTGGCAGCGCCGCCGACGAGACTCCCCTCACGAGACGGCAGCCACGCCGGCCCTGGCGAGCGCCGACGAAGCCTCGCCGCAGCGCCTCTCGCCTTCCCCCCCGGTGGGGCAGGGCCGTGCTGACGGGTGGAGCGGCCGGTTTTGCCACGATGACGGCGAACGCCGCGGGCCCCGTCATGGCGCTGTACTTCCTGGCGTCACGGGTGGACAAAGCCCGCTTCATCGGTACCAACGCTTGGTTCTTCTTTCTCGTCAACCTCTCCAAGACACCTTTCACCGTGGGCCTCGGGCTCTACTCCCCCACGAACCTGACCTTGGTTGCACTCCTCATTCCTGCCGTCCTCCTGGGCACTCTCGCGGGTGTGTGGGTCATCGGGAAGGTCACCCAGCGCCAGTTTGAGGTCGTCACGATTACCGCGTCGGGCTTGGCCTCCCTGGCGCTGCTGTTGCGCTAATCCCTGGCACCTTGCATGGCCGGGGGCGCCGGGCATGGCCGTGGCACGCCAACTCAGAACCCTGCCTGCTCCCCCGGACTTCGACCGCTTTCGGGGTAGGAGGCAGTGTCCGCTTCGGCCACCGGTCTGTCACTCGTAGGGCCAAGGCCCCATCGACCATCGGAGAGCGGGCGCGCCCAACCGGCGTCGGCGAGACCGACCAAGGCCGCCATGACCTCAGGGAGCGGCATTCCGGCCCTCAGGGAGATCTCGCCTGCATCCCGCCCGCCCCGCAAAGGGAGCGCTTCGAAAACAGCCTTTGCCTGGTCTGACAGCGAATCCAGCAGTCGACCGCGCCGTTCCCGCTGTGGCATCACCTCCCCGAGGGGGTGAATGAGTTCGAGCACGTCATCGATGCATGTGACCAGCGTCGCCTCTCCCTCGCGAATGAGCCGATGCGGGGTGACGGAAGTGGCGCTGGTGACGGGCCCTGGAACGGCCATCACAACGCGGCCACACGCGGTGGCCCACGAGGCCGTGTTTCGCGCCCCGCTGCGCAGCGAGGCTTCGACGATGACCGTGCCTGCCGACAAAGCGGCGATGAGCCGATTCCGGACCAGGAAACGCCGTCGGGTCGGGTGCTCCCCCACCCGCACTTCTGACACGATGCAGCCTGATTCGGCGATGTCGTCCAACAGGCGCCGATGCGCCCGAGGGTAGGCCTCGTCAACGCCCCCAGCCACCACGGCAACGGTCGATCCCTGGGATGCAAGAGCCCCGCGGTGGGCCGCAGCATCGATTCCATAGGCCGCCCCCGAGACGACACAACACCCACGCTCAGCCGCCGCACCGGCCAGTTCCGCAGCCACCCTCTCGCCGTAGGGACTCGCGGCCCTGGCTCCGACCACCGAGACGGCGTCTCTGGTCATAGGGCCCAGCGCGCCGTTTCCTTTCACCCATAACCCCAGAGGCGTCCCTCCCCAGTCGCGGACCGGGTCTGCCGCGGCAAGATCACCCAGCGCCGACGGCCACTGTGCGTCACCGGGAATCACAAATCGAGCCGCCGCCTTCTGGGCTTGTTGAGTGACGTGTTCGAGGTTCAAAGCGTGGGCGCGATTGCGCCATGCCCCCGGCGGGCCGTCCTGGCGCAGGCGCTCCCAGATCTCCTCGACACAGTAGGTTTCCAGCAGTTGAGCCAACTGGAGGTCGCCCGGCTCGACGACACAACTCAGCGCCAAGCGCGCCATACGCTCCTCGTGGGTCGCACTCATGACACCACCCCCGCCTGGTCCTCGCCCCGACGCAGTGCGATCGCCGCGCGAACATGACCGAGCCGCGGCCGATCCGCGCCGTTAAGGTCGGCGATCGTCCACGCAAGTCGCAGGACCTTGTCCAGCCCACGCAGGCTGAGCAGCCCGCGCGTCATCGTCGCTTCGAGGAGGTCCACTCCCTCCGGACGGGGCAAAGACGTCCGCAGGACTGATCCGGGCACTTCTGCGTTCGTCCGACACCCCACCGGCTCGAGGCGCACGCGCTGACGCTCGCGCGCCTCGGCCACACGGGCCGCGACGGCAGCGCTCGGCTCGCCGGTGGAGCCCGCCGCACGCAAGTAGGACTTCGTCATCGGGCGTAGGGGCGCAATGATGTCGACGCGGTCAAGGATCGGCCCGGAGAGCCGTGCGCCGTAACGCCGGACCGCCATCGGCGTGCATTCACAGTGAACTCCGGCTTGGCCCGCATGCCCGCACGGGCAAGGATTGGCGGCGAGCACGAGTTGGAATCGTGCCGGATAGCTCGTACTGGCCAACGAGCGGGCCAGTTCGACTCGCCCCGATTCCAAGGGTGTTCGCAAAGCGTCGAGTGCGCGCGGACTGAACTCTGGCGCTTCGTCCAAGAAGAGGATGCCGCGATGGGCGAGCGAGATCGCGCCAGGCTGGGCGATCCGAGCGCCGCCTCCCACCATCGCTGCCACCGAAGCCGAATGGTGCGGGGCGGAGAAGGGGGCACGGCGCGACAACTGGGTGCCGAGCGCAAGCCCGCTGACGGAACGAATCGCCGCCACCTCCAGGGCTTCCGAGGGGGACAACTCGGGAAGGATCCCGGGGAGTCGTTCGGCCAAGAGCGTCTTGCCCACACCCGGTGGCCCCGTCAAGAACACGTGGTGGCGCCCTGCAGCGGCCACTTCGATGGCCCAACGCGCCTCCAACTGCCCAGCCACATCCACCAGATCCCACTGGTGTTCCTCCACCGTCTCGGCGGGCTCTGGCGCGGGCAAAGGTACTTCCCCTCCACGCAACCACGTCGCGACATCGTGGAGAGTGTTCACTCCCACCACTTCGATGCCCTCGACGAGACTGGCCTCATGGACGTGCGCGGCCGGAACCACGGCACGCGTGAACCCGGCGTTCGCCGCGGCGAGCACGGCCGGAAGAACTCCCCGGACGGAACGAACGCGCGCGTTCAAACCCAGTTCCCCCAAGAAGACCGTCCCTTGGAGGCGTCCCGCCGGGAGCAAGGTCGCTGCTGTCAGAACCGCGGCGGCGATGGCGATGTCGAAGTGGGTTCCTGCCTTGGGCAGCGAGGCCGGGCTCAGATTGATCGTGACGCGCTGGTCGGGCCAGGTGAACCCGGCCTGAGTGAGCGCAGCACGACAGCGATCACCAGCCTCGTGCAGGGCCGCATCGGGAAGGCCGACGATGACCGTGCGAGGTAGGCCGCCACCCACGACCGCCTCCACGTCCACCACCGTGGCGTCCATGCCGATGAGCCCCACGCTCTGCGCTAGCCCGAGTTTCATCGCGCGATCCCCCGCTCATGGGTCACACTCGCCGTGCCGTCGCGATGCCACAAGACACCGACCGCGTCGATGCGGAGGCGAGCGACGGGTTGGTCGTGTTCCTTCACCCACGCGGCAGTCAGCTGTCGCAGACGCTGCGCCTTGGCGTGAGTGATGGCCTCCAACGGGGTTCCATAGCCGTGCCCGGTGCGGGATTTCACCTCGCACACCACCACCGTCCCGTCAGGTTGGCGGCAGATCAGATCCAGTTCGCCGTATCGGCAACGCCAGTTGCGCGCCAGGACGGACCAGCCCAGCCGCGTGAGATAACGGGCGGCCAACTCCTCGCCCCGGGACCCGATGCCACGTCGTTCATCCACGAACTCACGTTGGGCGCTCCCACGCGTGGCGCGTCACGATCACGCTGGCCTGTGGACGACCAGCAGGACATGTGGCCCCCTTGTGGATCGTGAGAGGTCTACAGGCTGTCGGGAACCTGCAGTTCCGAATGCGTAATCTCCTCGATCGACACATCGCGGAAGGTCAACACCTTGGCGGACTTCACGAAACGAGCGGGCCGGTACATGTCCCACACCCAGGCGTCCCCCATGGACACCTCGTAGTAGACGTCGCCGCCCTCGGTGCGCACCTTCAGATCCACGGCGTTGCACAGGTAAAATCGGCGCTCGGTCTCCACGGCATACGTGAAGATGCCCACGACGTCCTTGTACTCGCGGTACAGCTGCAACTCCAGCTCGGACTCGTACTGCTCTAGATCGTCGGTGCTCATGACCGTTTCAGCTTAGTGGTTCGCGCCACATTGTCCCAAGCCTGACGATGAATCGCGCACGGGCCCTGCTCGTCCAGTTCCGACTGATGCAGCGCCGTGCAATATCCCTTGTGGACGTCGAATTGGTACGTGGGGAACTCCGCCGCATAGTCCACCATGATGCGGTCGCGGGTCACTTTGGCGATGATCGACGCTGCGGCCACCGAGGCAGCCACCGCGTCCCCCTTCCACATCGCCAGTGATGGAGTTCCCAGCCCGTCGACGGGAAAGCCGTCGGTCAAGACGAAATGAGGGCGCGTGTCGAGACGGGCTACGGCACGCCGGAGCGCTTCCACGTCAGCGACATGCATGCCCAAAGCGTCGCACTCCTCGGGCTCCACCCGGACGACCGACCATGCCAACGCTCGTTGCGTGATCTCGGGATACAGCCTCTCCCGACGTGCGGCCGTCAGCTTCTTCGAGTCAGCCAGGCCCTCGATGGGACGCGTCGGCAAGATGACGGCGGCGGCGACCAGCGGCCCGGCGCACGCACCCCGGCCCGCCTCATCCACGCCGGCCACCAGGTCGAACCCGGCTCGCCGCAGCGCCCGCTCGTACCCGTACAGGCCCGCGTCTCGACGGATGATGAAGCTCATCAGCAGGGAGGCAGTTCCCCGGTGATCACCGGCCGTTCGGGAGCCGGTGACGCTGGGGCGGGGATACCGCCGAAAACAGTGGGAGTGGAGAAGGTCCGCCATCGCTCGAAGGGGAAGAGTGTGACCGCAGCCACGCCCACCACAGAATCTCGTGAAGGGAACCCGCCCAGGTTCGTCACGCCCAGAGCATTCTCGGAAAGATGACAACGTGAGTCGGCCGACGCCTCCCGGTGATCACCCATCACAAAGATGCGCCCGGCAGGCACGACGACATCGAAGGGGTACAGCGAGGGCGCGTTTTGGACCCCGGCATCGTCGGTGTAGAGGTACCCCGTTTCGTCGAGAGCGGCCCCATTCACCGTGATGCGTCCATCAACGTCACAGCAGACGACCCTGTCGCCGGCCGTCCCGATGACCCGCTTGATCAGGTGTCCAGCGGAGGGATCCGGCATCAGGCCGAGGAAGATCAGCGCATCCTGCCATGGCCCATGGGCGAATCGGTCCGGGTTACCCAGCCATTCCAAGTCGTCACGAAACACGACGACGTCGCCGCGCTGGAGGGGAGTGACCTTCTGCACGGCGACGCGATCGTTGATATTCAAAGTGGACTCCATGGAGCCCGATGGGATGAGGAAGACCTGGACGAGGAAGAGCCGGAGCAAGGTGGAGGCAATCAAAGCCCCTACCACGACGATTGCCGTCTCCTTCAGGAAACCGCCCACGCCATTGCCACGCTCCTCGTCCACGCGATCCCCTCCTGACGCGATCAGCGGTCGCGCTTCTCCTTGATCTTGGCAGCCTTGCCGTGAAGACCACGCAGGTAGTACAGCTTGGCGCGCCGCACGTCACCGCGCCGCTCCACCTCGATCTTGTCGATGATCGGGGAGTGCAGCGGGAAGGTGCGCTCAACACCCGTGCCGAAGGAGACCTTGCGGACGGTGAACGCCTCACCGATCCCGCGGCCGTTGCGCGCGATGACCGCGCCAGCGAAGACCTGGATACGCGAACGCGTGCCTTCAACCACCTTCACGTGCACCTTGACCGAGTCGCCGGGGCGGAAGTCAGGAAGGTCATCGCGGAGCTGGGAAGCGGCGATGTCCGCCACGAGCTTGTTCATTGGATTCGTCCTCGCCGGTGCCACAGGTCACCTCATATTGATGTTCGTCTGCCATGCCGCGCCAACCCCCTGTGGCAGGAGCGCGTGCACAACCTGCACAAGTTTGCCACACCGCACTCCACTTGGCGAACCAGTTCCCCTCCATGCCGGGGAGCAGGCCCTCTCGCCGTGAAAGGCGGACCCCGGTGCGGGGCCCGCCTTCCTCACGTCAGTGCCGTGGTGACGTCGCGTCACCTCAAGACGCATCCTCCAGCGCCGTCAGAGACCGCCCTGCCGTCTCAGGCGTCACGAACGTGGTCGCGAAGGTGATGAGGGAGAGCACCAGCGAGTAACCGCCCACGACCCACCAGGCATGGCCGGTCACAGCCAGCAACGATGCACCCAGCAAGGGGGCGATCCCGCCAGCCAACACCGCAGAGATCTCGCGGGACATGGCCACACCGGTGTATCGGTGGGTGTTGCCGAAGAGTTCAGGCAGCAGCGCGCACTGCGGCCCGAGCATTGCCTGGACACCGATGCCGATACCGGCCGACATGACGACGAACACTAGCCAGGTCTGCCCCAAGGTGAGCAAGTAGAAGGCGGGCAGAGCGATGATCGCCTGGAAGAGCGCACCGAAACGGTAGACGCGCACCCGTCCGTACTTGTCCGACAGGAAGCCAAACACAACGACCATGATCGCCGACACGACGGCCGCGATGACGGCCCCCAGCGGACCGGGGTTCTGGCCCTTGTAGACCGCCATGCCCCCGATGAACGACAACAGCAAGGCGGAGTAGATCGACGAGTTCCCGTTCTCGGCCATGCGCAACCCGATGCCGATGAGGATGTTCTTGCGCGAGGTCCGCAGCGCTTCCCCGAGCCCCATCTTGACCGGCTCTTCGCCGTCTTCGCGTTCGAGGACCTCGAACGTCGGAGACTCCTTCAGCTTCAAGCGAATCCAGACCGCGACCAGGACCAGGATTGCGCCCAGCAGGAAGGGAAGGCGCCACAACCAACCGAAGAGAACCTCGTGGGGCGCCAAGGCGATGAGCGCGAAGGTGCCCGCACCCAGCACGGTGCCGAGTTGGATGCCGACGAACGGCAACGAGGCGAAGAAGCCACGGCGTCGAGGGGGTGCGAACTCAGAGATGAGAACCGTCGCCCCGGCCTGCTCGGCACCGGCGCCGAGACCTTGCAGGATGCGCAGCACTACCAGGAGCACCGGCCCCACCATGCCCGCCGCCGCGTAGGTGGGGAGGCAGCCGATGAGGAAGCTGGATCCACCCATGAGGGCGATGGTGATGATCAGGATGGATTTGCGGCCAACTTTGTCGCCGAGGTGGCCGAAGACCAAACCGCCGATCGGGCGGGCCGCGAACCCCACCGCATAGGTGCCGAAGGCTGCGATGGTTGCTCCGGCATCCCCGAGGGGGCCGAAGAACAAGGGTCCGAAGATCAGCGCGGTGGCCAGACCGTAGATATAGAAGTCGTAGTACTCCAGCGCGGACCCGACGGATGACGCGAGTGTGGCGCGTCGAAGTTGGTCAGGGTCGACGTGGTGCTCTTCCTGCGCAGCCGGAGTTGAGGCGAGGGGCATCGAGGTTCCTTTCGAGCGTTTCTACGCCGGAAGCCTCATGGCCGCGGGTGAGCCACAACGATCACCGACCCCCTCAGTATGCACTCTCTCTCGAACAGCGCACAGTAGATCGAACAAATTCGACGATCTCATGTGTTCGCGGGCGAACCACCATGGCGAGAGGCCAGTCCCGAAGACGGCGTGGCCTCCCCCGCACCCGTGGACGACATGGGATTCCCCAGGGCTCGAGCCACTTCGCGCAACCCGGCGACCATGCGGATCCGACGCTCGGTGGTTGCCTCCCAGTCCAGCAATGTGACCGACACCGCCAGCATCGGGCTGCGCACCCCTCGTGTCGGCACCGTGACGGCCAGGCCAACGACATGGTCGGCGGCCTCCCCCTCATCCACGGCAAAGCCACGCTCCCGGGTCGCGCGAAGATCGTCCAGCAAGGCGGGGAGTTCCCTCATCGTCTTCGCGGTGGCGACCTCCAGCCGTGGCAACCCGTGAAAGATGCGCTTGACCTCGGCGTCATCCAGACGTGCCAGCAGGGCCTTTCCTTGGGCCGTCGCATGGGCCGGGAACTTGTCGCCGATGCCGGAGGTCAGTCGCAGTGCCGGGTGCCCCTCGTAGCGGGCGACGCACAAGGTGTCGATCCCCGCCAAGACGTTGAGCCGTAGTGTTTCGTGGCGAAAGAGCTCTGAACTGCTACACACGTCGTAGAACTCCGTGACCTGATCCATGCGAGCGAGGTAAGCCCCACCCAACTCGACGCTGCGACGCCCCAGGCGATAGCCAATGTCTTCGCGATGAATGAGCTTGCCAGCCTCCAGTGCTAGGCAGATGGCGCTTGCGGAGGACTTCGGGATGCCCACCCCCCGGGCAAGATCCGACAGGGTGAGAAAGCCGGTGGGGCTGTCCGCCAACGCGTCCAAGATCCGCACCGCGCGGATCACCGCCGGGGCCGATCCTGCTGGAACCTCGTCGCTGCCGGAGCGGGCGGGCATGTGATCTCCTGTCGTGCTCATCTTCCACGGCGGGTAGGCGCAACCGAACAGTCCGAGTCAGGCGCGGGCGTCCTTGCCGATGGGCTCAGGCTACCGAGTCCACCCGCGGAGCGGTCGCGAACGGCAACAGCGCAGCAACGAGAGGCCAAACGCCAACGGCGCCGTCCCCTTACGTCGGGAACGGCGCCCTTGGCGCAATGAGGTGATCGAATCAGCGCTTGAACAGCGACTTCATCAAGTCACGGTTGAGTTGGCTGATGGTGTCCAGCGGGATCTGCTTGGGGCAGACCGCCGCACACTCACCGATGTTGGAGCAGCCACCGAAGCCCTCGTCGTCATGCTGGGCGACCATGGTCCGCACGCGCGTGTACCGCTCGGGCTGGCCCTGCGGCAGCATCGCCAGGTGCGTGATCTTCGCGGACGTGAACAACATGCCCGAACCATTCGGGCACGCCGCCACACAGGCGCCACACCCGATGCAGGTCGCTGCGTCGAACGCACGATCCGCCTCGGCCTTGGGCGCCGGCACCGAGTGGGCTTCAGGGGCCGATCCGACATTGACGCTGATGAAGCCGCCCGCCTGGATGATCCGGTCGAAGGCCGTGCGGTCTACCACCAGGTCCTTAATGACCGGGAAAGCACCCGCCCGCCACGGCTCCACGTCGATCGTCGCCTCGTCAGCGAACGACCGCATGTGCAACTGGCACGTGGTGGTCGGCACCGGGGACGCGGACCGGCCGTGGGCGGCACCGTTGATGACGACGCCACACATACCGCAGATACCTTCGCGGCAGTCGTGGTCGAAAGCCACCGGCTCTTCGCCCTTGACCGTGAGGTCCTCGTTCAGCAGGTCGAGCATTTCGAGGAACGACATGTCTTCAGAGACACCCTCGACCCGGTACGACACCATCTTGCCCGGCGTTTGGGCATTCGGCTGCCGCCAGACTCGCAGGTTGATGTTCACTTGTAGCTCCTCTGCTTCAGCTCGATGAACTCGTAGTCGAGCGGTTCCTTGTGCAGGACCGGCTTGCTGCCTTCGCCGCCGAACTCCCACGCCGCGACGTAGAGGTACTCGTCATCGTGACGCAGCGCCTCGCCTTCCTCGGTCTGGGACTCGGCCCGGAAGTGACCGCCACAGGACTCGCGGCGGTGCAGGGCGTCCACGCACATGAGTTCGGCCAACTCGAAGAAGTCGGCAACGCGGCCCGCGCGCTCGAGGGTCTGGTTGAAGTCCTCGTTCACGCCGGTGACCTTGACGTCGGACCAGAACTCCTCGCGAAGCTCACGGATGCGCCCGATCGCGTAGGTCAGACCCTCCTGGGTACGCTCCATGCCGCAGTACTCCCACATGATGTTGCCCAGTTCCTTGTGGAAGCTGTCAACTGTGCGGGAACCGTCGATGGACAGCAGTCGGTTGACGCGGTTCTTCACGTCGTTGACCGCCTCCACCACTGCGGGATCATCGGCACCCAGCGGGGCGAAAGGCGCACCAGCAAGGTAGTCGTTGATCGTGTTCGGCAGGACGAAGTAGCCATCGGCCAGGCCCTGCATCAGCGCGGACGCGCCGAGGCGGTTGGCCCCGTGGTCGGAGAAGTTCGCCTCGCCCGTCACGTACAGGCCGGTCAGGTTGCTCTGCAGGTCGTAATCAACCCACAGGCCGCCCATCGTGTAGTGCACGGCCGGGTAGATGCGCATCGGCGTCTCGTACGGGTTCTCACCCGTGATCTGCGCGTACATGTCGAAGAGGTTGCCGTACTTCTTCTCCACGGCATCGCGGCCGAGCCGCTCGATGGCCGAGGCGAAGTCGAGGTACACGCCGCGACGACGGGAGACCGTCTCGCCGGTGCGGTGGTTGACCTCTTCGACGGCCGGGCCGACGCCGCGTCCTTCGTCACACATGTTCTTGGCCTGGCGCGACGCGATGTCACGGGGAACCAGGTTGCCGAACGCCGGGTAGATCCGCTCCAGGTAGTAGTCGCGGTCCTCCTCGGCGATCTGGCGAGGATCCTTCGTGCAATCCTCAGCCTTCTTAGGCACCCAGATGCGACCGTCGTTACGCAGCGACTCCGACATCAGCGTGAGCTTGGACTGGGTGTCGCCGTGCACCGGGATGCAGGTCGGGTGGATCTGCGTGAAGCACGGGTTCCCGAAGTAGGCGCCCTTGCGGTGGGCGCGCCACGCGGCGGTGGCGTTGCAGCCCATCGCGTTCGTCGACAGGAAGAACACGTTGCCGTAGCCACCCGTGGCCAGGACGACCGCATCGGCGGTGTAGGCCTCGATGGCGCCGGTCACCATGTTCCGGGTGACGATGCCTCGTGCACGCCCCTCCGACATGATGATTTCCATCATCTCGTGGCGGGTGTACATCGTGACCGTGCCCGCCGCGACCTGACGCTCCAGGCTCTGGTAGGCGCCGATCAGCAGCTGCTGGCCGGTTTGGCCGCGCGCGTAGAACGTGCGCTGCACCTGAACGCCACCGAACGAACGGTTGTCGAGCAGGCCGCCATATTCGCGAGCGAAGGGGACGCCTTGCGCGACACACTGGTCGATGATGTTGGCGCTGACCTCAGCGAGCCGGTAGACGTTCGTTTCACGGGCGCGGTAGTCGCCGCCCTTGACGGTGTCGTAGAACAGCCGCATCGTCGAATCGTTGTCGTTGCGGTAGTTCTTGGCGGCGTTGATGCCACCCTGAGCTGCGATGGAGTGCGCGCGGCGCGGGCTGTCTTGGTAGCAGAAGTTCAAGACGTTGTAGCCCGCCTCGCCCAGCGTCGCGGCGGCGGCGCCACCAGCCAGGCCGGTGCCGACCACGATGATGGACAGCTTGCGACGGTTAGCCGGGTTGACGAGCTTGGCCTCGAACTTACGCTGAGACCACTTGCGCTCGATCGGACCGGCGGGAGCCTTGGTGTCGCGGATATCCGCGCCCACCTCGAAGAAATCAGTAATGGTCGACATCAGTTAATCCACCCCAAGAGAACGGCCACCGGCATGATCATGAATCCGACGAACAACACCACCGCAATGACCCACGCGAGACCGTCGAGGAATCGACGGGCACCCGGGGAGGTGTTCGCACCGAGCGTGGTCAGCGCACTCCAGACACCGTGGCGGACGTGCATGCACACCGCAACGATCCAGATGGCGTAGGCCAGCACGAGCCACCACTGCTGGAAGCTCAAGACGACCATCTCGTAGGGAGAGGTGCCAGGCGTGAAGCCGGGGGTCACGGCCTGGACGGTGAACTGCAGCAGGTGGAAGACCAGGAAGCCCACGATGATCACGCCGCCCCACCGCATCGTGCGGGCTGCGTAGGTCTCCTGGATGCGGTCCGTGGTCACGTACTTCGTGCTGCGGGCACCGTGCGCACGCCCGGTGAGGACGGCCGCCGCGTACATGTGCGCGGCAATGCACGCCAGCAGGACGAAGCGGAAGATCCAGATGAACCAGCCCTGGGGAAGCAAGGGGTAGAGCAGGTCGGTCTTGAGCCAGTGCGCGTAGTGATCGAAGACCTCAGCGCCCAAGAACGCTTTGAGGTTTCCGTACATGTGCATGAGCAGGAAGCCGATCATGACCAGGCCGGTGATGGCCATGAGGGCCTTCAGCGCCACTGTCGACCGGACTGCTCGCTGTCGAGGAGTCAGTGTTGTTGTCGCCACGGGCCCCACTCTAGACAACTTGCACCCCCCGCGTTGCCTTGCGCGGACGTTTTGCAGATACCGGGACGAAAACGTCCAAATCAGGGTCCGGCTAGCCTATTTACGCATTATGTTAGTGACGTAAATCACGCGTTGTCCGCGTCGAGGAGGTCCGGACGGACGGCTGCCGTCCGTTCACGCGATCGCTCCTGACGCCACGCCTCCACACGACCGTGATGCCCCGACAAGAGCACCTCGGGAACATCCCACCCCCGCCATGAGACAGGCTTGGTGTAGGCGGGGTACTCCAGCAGCCCAGAGCCCACCGCGTGCGACTCCTCCACCAGGCTCTCCGGGTTGCCCACGACCCCGGGCACCAGCCGCACGATCGCCTCCATCATGGCCAAGACGGCGACCTCGCCCCCGTTGAGCACATAGTCGCCGATGCTGACCTCCCGCACCGGCATCCGCGTGGCCGCGTACTGCGCAACCCGTGCATCGATCCCCTCGTAGCGGCCGCAAGCGAACACCACATGGGACGCGGCGGCCCACTCATAGGCGAGCGCCTGGGAGAACGGCTCCCCCGCTGGCGTGGGGATGATCAGGGTCGGCGTCGACCAGGCACGATCAAGGAGGTCGTCGAGCGCTTCACCCCACGGTTCAGGCTTCATCACCATGCCTGCGCCCCCGCCGTATGGGGTGTCGTCGACGGTGTGGTGGCGGTCATGGGTCCATGAGCGTAGGTCGTGCACCTGCCAGTTCACCAAGCCGGCTCGGCGCGCCTTGCCGACCAGCGAAAGATCGAGCGGGGCGAAGTAGTCCGGGAAGATCGTGACGATGTCGGCGTACATCAGCTCTCCTCCCCCGCATCGCTGACTGGCGTCGGCTCATCGGGGTCGCTCAGCAAGCCAATGAGGTCGGCGACCTGGACGAATCCGGAGGCCACGTCCACCACCGGGACGAGCGCGGTCACAAACGGCACCAGCCGTTCGCCCTGGGTGGTGCTCACCACCAACATGTCTTGGGCGGGGAGGTGACGGACCTCGCTGATGGCACCCACGCGAACCCCGTTGGCATCCTTCACGCTCAAACCCACCAACTGACGGTCGTAGTAGGCGTCCTCCTCGGCCGGAAGAGCATCCGCGGGAACACGCGCCCACAGGTCGGTGCCGCGCAGCGCTTCAGCCGCCGTGCGGTCGGCCGCGCCAGCCAACCTGATCAGCAGCGTCCCGGAATGCCAGCGCACCGAGGCCAGTTCCCGCGGCCTACCGTCGATCAGGACCGATCCGCCGGCGACGAAGCGCAGGTCGGGATCATCGGTGCGCACCCGCACGCTGACCTCACCACGCAGTCCGTGCGCGCGTCCGATTGTCCCGATAAGGACGTCCTCAAATCCGTCCATCGCCTGCCTTCCCCCTGCTGTGTGGTGTGGGATAACGCCAAACGGCCCCCGGTCGTACGAGGCGAACCTCGTCCGATCCGGGGACCGTGGCGCAGTAAATCAGTGCCGACGTGGGCGTCGGTCGACATCGACGAAGTCGACGCGGACCTGCTCGCGACCAGCCAGCGCACCGATCACGGTGCGCAACGCGCCCGCGGTGCGCCCCTGGCGTCCGATGACTTTCCCGATGTCTTCGGGGTTGACGCGCACCTCAAGGGTGCGCACCCGACGACGTTCCAGGTCAGCCACCGACACGTCGTCGGGGTTGGTAACCAACCCACGGACGAGGTGCTCCAGCGCATCCGCCAGCATGATCAGGCCTCTTCGGCCGCGGCCTCGACGACAGCCTCAGCCTCGTCGACGGCTTCGGTCTCCGCCTCGGCCTCAGCGGCCTTGGCCTTGCGCGAGGTGATCGCGCCCGACGCGGGCTCGTCGTCCGCCTCGGCCAGGGCCTTGTTGAAGGCGGCGAGCTTGTCGGCCTTCTCGGGCTGGGGCTTGATCCCGGAGGGCTCGTTGGTGCCCTTGAACTTCTGCCAGTCACCGGAGAGGGTGAGCAGCTTCACGACGGTCTCGCTCGGCTGCGCGCCGACGCCGAGCCAGTACAGAGCGCGCTCGGACTTGACCTCGATCACCGACGGATCAGACTTCGGCTGGTAGATGCCGATCTCCTCGATCGCGCGGCCATCGCGCTTGGTGCGGGAGTCCATGACGACGATGCGGTACTGCGCGTTGCGGATCTTGCCCATCCGCTTGAGACGAATCTTGACGGCCACGTGTGTGGTTCTCCTGTAGGAACGTGCCCACGCTGTGTGGGCTGACGGG
>RRZU010118122.1_pt1 | contig 26799 bp, 17 predicted proteins | sample 2165561 | NCBI WGS metagenome assembly RRZU01 (sample SAMN10456909, study PRJNA506462) | wastewater metagenome | isolation source: wastewater sludge | place: USA: Moscow, Idaho | reverse complement strand
TTTTTAACGGGATTTTAAAATTTACAAAAAAAAGAGGTAGTTCAGAAGCTGAAATGGTAGCTTTTGCGCCAACTTATGTAGGTGAAGATTTACAAGGTATTAACTTAATTCAAAATCCTGATTATTCTTTTGCTCTATCATCGAAAAATCAAGACGGTACTTATTTAAATGTGTTGGAAGTTCCAAAAGATAGCACCGCAGAAAACAGGAAATTAAAGCTGTATGGAGACGTCAGCGTCGATGGTAAATTATTCCTAAACGGAAAAGAAATAACACCTGGTGGTGGTGGCGGAGGTGATGACGGTTGGAACGGAGTATATCCAGATATCGTCAAGACACAAGCTGAAAAATTCGCATGGCAAGCATGGGCTACGCTTAGGTCTCTTGGGTATTCAGAAGGCGCATCGGCTGGTATTTTAGGAAATATAAACGGCGAAGCTGGTCCTAGCATGAACCCTGACACAGATCAAATAGGCGGTCCTGCTTATGGAGCTGTACAATTTGATGGTTCAGCATATCCACTTGTAGGAACACCAACAAACGATGGCCGTGAGTATTTCCAAAGACTTGTAAAAGCAAGTGGAGTGACTGGAGATTATCGTGAGATGCCTACTCAGATGAAAGTAGTCAACTGGACTATGACGGCGGGTCAATGGATTGGTTCAGTTGCGCCAACAAGTGTTGACGGATTTAAAGCTATGACTAATGCAGCAAGCGCAGCAACTGTTTTCGAAAGAAACTTCGAACGACCAGCAACGACGCACCCAGAGCGAAGCGGGTATGCCCAAACTTGGTATAACCTTTTCGCTGGTGTACCTATCCCTAAAGCTGATTGGCGAAATCCAATCAGAGTGCCTTATATCATTACTCAAGAATGGGATCAAATCGGTTACGGTACAGGTCAAATTCATGGCGGTATTGATGTAGCGCCAACTGGTGGAGCAACACCGCCGATATACGCTGCTAGAATCGGAAAGGTTGTTCAAACAGTCCCTAATCACGAAGTTGGAGGCAATTACGTCGTGATTGAACATGATGGATACTGGACATATTACGGACATTTAGCAAACATTCAAGTTAGCATGGGACAACAAGTCACCACAGACACAGTAGTTGGTATTTGTGGTGCTACAGGTCTAGCAACTGGCGTTCACTTGCATTTCGAAGTTTGGAAAGACACGCAATGGCAACGCATCAATCCAAGAGATGTAATTAATTTTTAAGGAGATAATAATGACAGAATATAAGATGACTTTAAGCACAACAGAGCCGAATAATTATGTTGGACTTATTAAGATAAGGCAGGATGACAAATATACGCAAACTATAATAGCTACTGTAAACGAAAACGGATTACCAAAAAATTTATCTGGTTGTGATATTTTTCTGAATGCTATTCTGCCAAATGGCTATATGGTACGCGATAAGGTTAGTTTAGTTGATATAGATACAAGTACAGTAACCTATACGCTAATCAACTCTTTTTGGCAAGTACAAGGCAAAGTAACTGCCTACTTTACTTTTGAGCAAAATGGCCAAGTCGAATCAACCAAGAACTTTGAATATCAAGTAATTCGCGGATGGATGGAAGGTATCAAGCAAGGTAATTATATCTATGAGTTTGAGGAGTTAGCTAGAGAGGTTATGGAGGCACTAAATGGTGCTGATTATGAAGCGTTAGAATCACAGCTTGAAGCGTATAACAGTGATTTGACCGCTAAAATATCACTTTTAAAAACACAGCTTGATAGTATGGATGTCTATACTAAATCCCAAACGGATAGCAAATTATTGCAAATTAGTACATTAATTGATAAGACTAAATTAGATATCGTACAAATTATTAATGATCAGGAAGTTGAGCTTAAAAAAGAAATTTTGGTGAAAATAAAAAACACTGAAAATAGAAAAAATAAAAATATTCACTACATCGCACATAGAGGTAATAATACTAAATACCCTGAAAATTCATTACCAGCTTTTCGTGGAACACAAAATCATTGGGGAATTGAAACTGATATTCAGGTAACCAAAGATGGTAAGTGGGTAGTTATGCATGACCCAACAGTTGACCGCATGACAAATGGAACTGGTAATATCAAAGATTTGACCTATGCTCAGATAAAAGCACTGCTGATTGATAGTGGTGCGATCACAGGACTATCAAACAATGATAGAAGAGTGCCCTCGCTTGATGAATATCTTTTTATTTGCAAAAAGTACAATAAAGTACCTGTAATAGAGATAAAGGATGAAGTTTACACGTCAGAAAATTATGATGAACTAGTAAATTCTTTGAAAATGTTAGGATTGGAAAAAGCAAGTGTAATCATCAGCTTTGGACTAAGCCATCTGCAAGAAATTAAACAAAGATTACCTTATACGAGCGTTCAATTTTTGGTTAATTCTATTGACGATAATATTATTGATCAAGCATCAAGCTTGGGGTATGGCTCAGGAATTAGTGTATATAATGCCCATCAAAGCGTGACAGCTGAGAATATCAGGAAATGTCATGATAAAGACTTAGAAGTCTGTGTATGGACAGTACCTTTTTCTGATTTTGATGCAGCGATTCAAAAAGGAGTCGACTATATCACAACTGATTCTGAGAGTGGCGACTTGAAAAAGTATACACCTACACTGCAGAATAGTTTCACCTATCGTGAAAGTGGTGTAGTTAGCGGAAATTCAATCGAAGAAATTGGGGGCGGACAATTCAGAGTTAATTTAGTGGTAGAAAATGGGCTAAATACTTTAGATACTATCATTGCAACATTGCCAGATTGGCTAGTGCCTGCAAAGACAACATGGGGACAAGCGATAATTAGAACATCTAGTGGTGTACAAATTGCTACCGTCAACGTATATGGTGTGTCAAGAGGGACTCAAATCGGACAAATCGTAGTCGGAAATGCATGGGATGCAAGAACGACTTGGGCAAATATAAATTTTATTTACTCACTTAATTAACGAAAGAAGGAAAAATGGAAAAATATTTTAATACAGTTTCAATGCTGTTTGGCTTGGTTGGTGGTGTAATTACAGGAATTTTAGGGGGCTGGGACGTGCTGACACACGCAATTGTTGTATTGGTCATAGTTGATTATCTAACAGGTGTCGGCAAGGCAATTGTAAATAAAGAATTGTCAAGCACAGTAGGTTTCAAGGGACTATTTAAAAAAATCTTAATATTCGTTGTTATTGCAGTATCTGTTGAAATGCAAAAAATTATCGGGGATGGCGTCCCATTGCGTGAGATCGTCATTATGTTCTACATTGCAAATGAAGGAATCTCATTCATTGAAAACGTGAGTGAATTCCTTCCTTTGCCGGAAAAAATGAAAGATATTTTCATTCAGATTAGGGACAAGGAGAAAAAATGACAAATAATCAAATAATTTCAATCGCTAAAAAATATCTTGGTAAGTCAGTTGATGTAGATGGCGCTTATGGTGCTCAATGCGTTGACTTTTCAAATAGAGTTGCTATGGACGCAGACGGAACACGATTTACAGGTAACGCTATTGATATGCCGTACACCGCCAATCACGGCAAATGGGTTTGGATTCGCAATACTACTACATTTGTGCCTGAATGTGGTGATATTTTCGTTGAGAGTTGGGCAAGTGTTCATCCTTATGGGCACACTGGCGTTGTGCTTGACGCAACATTGACTACTATGCACGTGTTAGAGCAAAACTATGACGGCAAGATGTACGTAATCGAGAATAACAGGCCTTATAGCAAAGATGGCTTGGTTGGTGTTTGGCGATTTCAAGGCGGAGGTGACAGCACGTCAACTCAAAACTCATCACCATCGTTCGCAGGTACTTATCGTGTGGATGCGAACGTGCTCAATGTTAGGAGCGCACCTTCCACGTCAGGTCAAGTTGTTGCTACGTACGCCAAAGGACAAAATATCAACTTGGATAGCTGGTATACAGTAGCCAATGGATATGTTTGGGGTCGCTATACTTCTGCAAGCGGTCAAACACGCTTTGTGGCGATTGGTCGCAGCACAGGTAAGCCAGAAAGTGATGATTTTCTTGTAAAAATTAAATAATACAAAAAGCCTTGCAGTCTAGCGATTGTAGGGCTTTTTTTGTTTGCAAAAAAATATATAAAAAAAGTTTGATTTATGTGTTGAGGCTGTAAGGCATTTTGTATGCTTTATATACTAAATATAGGTATTTTAAAATCGAGCTTAAGTAAAATTAGTTCGCTTTTTTTGAATAAAAAAATCACGTTTTGCGCGTGATTTAATCCTTGCCTGACAAAAAATATTAATTTAAATTTGTTACCTTTTTTGTTACCATTTTAGAAATATTAAATTATATCTAATATCATAAAAAACAATGAAACGGCTAAAGATTAACCACTATTATAACCTAAATTTGTTTAATATAAGTGTAGGGTGTTTACGAAAAAAATAAAAATATCGGCTTTATTGCCCAAAGTATTCCGCTTTATTTATCAGGGAATACAAATTTCTTGAAAATGTCGAGCTATACCACTGTTTCCGAACTTGAAAACCTTGGCATTTTAGTTCGCACACAATTTTCTGTGACTGATATCGATATGACTAAAAAAGTGTTTAAAGTCGTCGATTTGGTCGAAAACAGCGAGAGCGAAGATCGTTATGACAAGCTCATCTTAGCAATGGGCTCTTATCCATCTCTCCCACTTGTACAAGGTGAATTTCGTGAGAAATTGTTTATCATCAAAAATTATGTGGATGCTGAAAGAATCAAGCGCTTCATGCGCGTATCTCGTAGTGTCATTATCATTGGTGGAGGCGCCATCGGTGTTGAGATTGCGCAGTTGATGAACAACGCTAAGATTGAAACCACCCTCATCCATGCTTCTGATAATATTTTAAATCGTTATTTAGACCAAGACGTGGCAGAAGACGTGCAAAAAACCTTGGCTCTGAGAGGCATTGATATTGTGACAAACTCTGTTGTAACAGATATCAAAGAAGAAAAAATTGAAAATACCAATGCTCACGAAGGTAATGTCGGTAAAATCATCAGCCGTGTTTTCACACGTGATGGTCGAGAATTTGTGGCAGACGGTGTCATTTATGCGACTGGCTTCCGTCCCAATACTTTCCTAGCTGCTGAACAATTAGAGCTAGGTGATAAAGGTGCAATTCTTGTTGATGACTACATGCAAACCAGCCATCCAGATGTCTTTGCTGTTGGTGATTGTGCGACAACCAATGTTACAAATATGAAAAATCCAACTTATGTGCCCCACGTCAGTGATGCCATTCGTGAAGGTGATGTAGCAGCCATTAACTTGATGGGACCTAAGATTAAATTGAACAAATCTCAAGGGACTTATAAGCTAAATTTCGATGAAGAAATGACACTTTGTATGACAGGTTTGAGTCTTGAAAAAGCAAAAGAACAAGGATTTGATTGTAAATCTGTTTATGTCAGAAATGACTATGTGAACAGTGATGGCTACTACGAAACATGGGTCATCTATGAGAAAGGGACGCACAAAATTTTAGGTTTGCAAAGTAAAGGTGTTTCCCCTGAAATTGCAGCCCAAGCAGATATCATTTCATTGGCAATTCAAAACGGAACAACGATTGATGACATTGAATATATTGATTTCTATTATAAACATGGCTTTAAAAATCCGAAAAGCTTCATGAAGTTGGTTGCTGATAAAGTTCGCCAACAAGAAAAAATAGAAAAACTATATTAAAAGATGCCTATCTTAATTAAAGGGGTTACGTTTGATAGATTAGACGGACGGCCCTTTTAGTAACCGTGATGCATTGACAAATGATTAAGGAGGTTGTTTTGGGAAAACTGAATGATTTGGATTACTGTTATGCCTCTATTGTACTTTTGGAGGAATTAGAAAAAGTCTCGTATGCTAGAAATGAGCGACTAAGACAATTTCATGAAAAAGTTCATGCGAGGCAGGCGATTGTTGCTGCAGCGCTAGCTTTGATTTTACCGGTGATTGTTTGGATTTATTTATTAACATCAAAGGTCAGTATATTTGAGGTTAAAACATTTGCCGTTTTAGGACCACGAGTGGTTGGGGTACTCATGATCACTGCACTGTTATTTTTAATCCCCTATTTATTTTTACACATGGTTTGGTGTCAACCTTTTCTGCGTTCGTTTAGAAAAATATTTGAAACTGTTTTACGTGCACACCTGATAAGTGATGTTAAGGAGATCGATGCTAAAGCAACTGTCATCGTCACTAAAGATGTTTTTATAGAAGAAAGAGTACCTGAAAACTATCTAACAGTTGAATTTTTAACGCTCTTGGTAAGATATTTTGAATGTGGTCAGGCGACCTTTATGAAAGAAGCGCTTTATGAACTAAAGATGGAGCTTGAAAACTCAGGTTATTATTCAAGTTCAAATACGCGTGAAACCTTACTACAAAGAGAAAAAGCTTATCTAGCAGACGAAAAACGAAACTTGGAATTGATGATAGAAAAGGAGGAGGGGATCTATGAATAATGAACCAGAAACAACCGGGGAAACGCATCCCCAACCAAAAGATTTTGTCCAAGATAACTTTTTTGAAAAGGGGCATTGGTGGCTCAAGATACGTCAAGTATTATTTAATCTTGTCTTTCTTGCTGTTCTAATTGTGCCAATTGTCATTTTGTTTAACTCGTTGTCAAGCGGTCGTTTGATTAGCTCTTTCCATTATTGGACATGGGCAGATGGTTTTGATTTAACAGATTACTTGAACTCAGCAATTTTACTGGCCTTCGTTGTTATCTTAGTGTTTAGCTTGGCCTTTCTATATCGAAATAATTATCGCGAGCAAAACGTTTATCCTAATAAAAAAACGTATGATGAAAAAAAATTAGCTGAGCGAAAAGAAATATTAGACAAAATGTACACTGAGCGTTTTGGTGATCATCAGTCTAGAGAAACAGTTCGCTATTATGCTGTTGATGGTGAAAAAAACTTGCCAGACCGCATGATTGAGGATCTGTTCAAAGAAAACGGGGTGGAGATTAGATGACATTATCAATCTTTGTTCAAATTCTAACGCTTTATCCAATTATCGGAGCCATTTGTTGGACAATTGGTGGTATCTTTTATCGGACAATCTATGTTGGTAAATTTTTAGATAAGGATTTCAAGAAAATTCCTAAAAATAAAGAACCCATGATTACAATCATGATTCCCTGTCATAATGAGGAGGTCATGATTGAAGAAACGATTGACTATTTGATGCATGAACTTGACTATCATAACTATGAGGTACTAGTTTGTGATGATGGGTCAACAGATACCACGCCCGAAATTTTGGCCAGATTGCGTTTAAAATACGACAATCTGAGAGTTTTGCGGGTCAATAAAAATAACGGGAAAGCTCATGCCTTTAACATCGGTTTATCTTTTGCTAGAGGAGAATATATTTTAAGTAATGATGCAGATACGGTCCCAGAACCTAATGCACTTCAAAAATATATGAACTATTTCCTCATTCCTGGCGGTCAAAATACAGCAGCAGTAACAGCTAACATGGATGTACAAAACCGTTCTTTACTTGTTGAAAAATCTCAAACAGTTGAGTTTTCAAGTATTGTTGGGATTATTAAACGCTCGCAAATGGGTGTTTTAGGTAATATGTATGCTTATTCTGGTGCCAATACCATGTATCGAAAAGATGCGATTTTAGACTGTGGTGGCTTTCGTCAAGACCGAGCAACTGAGGATATCTCAATTGCTTGGGATCAGCAGTTTAATGGGTGGCAAGCTGTTTTTGCACCAGATATCATGTTCTATATGAATGTTCCGAATACCTTCAACATGCTCTACAATCAAAGAAAACGTTGGGCCAAAGGTGGAACTGAGGCTTGGTTGACCAACTTTAAACGTGTCGCTAAACATCCGATTAAAAATGCGCCTAAAATTGTCATGTTGCTTGACCAAACAGGAAGTATTCTATGGAGTTTCTACTATTTGATCTTTACAACTTGGTTGATATGTAAAGTCATTTACTTTGTTTTTACCAATGATGCAGACCAATTGGCTCATACCTTAGACATGACTTTCCTTTTCTCTGCTTTTATTTCAATGGTCGGTGTTTGGCAATTAGTCGCATCTCTCGCACTTGATAACCATGGTGCTAAAATGAAATATCTGATTTTTGCACCAGGTTATATGGTCTGGTACTGGCAGATGAATGCTATCACCATTGCCACAACCTTTATTCCTGCGATTAAGACCGTCTTTGGCTTTGCTGGTAAGGGCACATGGGTAAGTCCGACACGGACTAAAATGACCAAGAAGGAAGGAGATAACTGATGAATTTTTTAGTCGCCATGCCTAGAGAAACAGATACCTCATTGTTTACTAGTCGTGTTTCACAAGGTCTCTTTCTGATGGTTTGCTTGATTGGGTTAGTCTTGAATATCCTTGTCTTTTTGCAAAACTATCGGAACTTTTCTGACAGACGTAAGCAAGAGTATGAAGATGAGGCAACGCGAGCTGAAGCCATGAAATCAAATCGCCATGACTTTATGTTCAGTACCTTTATCAATCTTGTCATTCTAGTTATCTTTGTTTTTCTGATTGTTAAGTTTACCATTTCTTTTCTATCATTTTAAAAAGATGATTGCTTAAGCAGTACCAAATGATAGCACAAGTAAAATTTGCACCTGATGTACATTTAGACACAAGAAAGCTGAGTTTATCTCAGTTTTTTTGGTATAATAGAAGAATGGAAATTGAAAAAACCAACCGGATGAATGCATTGTTCGAGTTTTACGCGACTTTGCTGACAGAAAAGCAGATGAATTATGTCGAGCTTTATTACGCAGATGATTATTCTTTAGCGGAAATTGCTGAAGAATATAAGATCAGTCGTCAAGCTGTTTATGATAATATCAAGCGGACTGAAAAAGTCTTGGAAACATACGAAACCAAGCTTCACATGTATTCGGATTACATTGTGCGCGAGCAAATTTTTGCTGATCTTTTGGCGAAATATGCAGAGGATACTTATCTGGTTGAGCAAATCACGATTTTACAAAGTTTAGAAAATGAATAGGAGATAGGGAGTTTTATACTCATTTAAGTAAAGAAAGTGTACAATATTTTTGAGATATTTTTTGTCAATTTGAGGCGACGAGAAATAGCCAAAAATGTTCGCTTTATTTGCTTAATTGAGTATAACTCATCATAAAAATTATGGCATTTGAAAATTTAACTGAACGATTACAAGGCGTTTTTAAAAACTTACGCGGTAAGAAAAAAATCACTGAAAATGATGTTTTAGAAATTACCAAAGAAATTCGTGTCGCGCTGCTGGAAGCCGATGTCGCGCTACCTGTTGTTAAGAAATTCATCCGAAATATTCGCACACGTGCGATTGGTGTTGAAGTTTCTGAAGCTTTGCAACCGGCGCAACAAGTCATCAAAATCGTTGACGAAGAATTAACAGCCATCTTAGGTGGTGGCGAAGCAGAACTGGCGAAGTCACCAAAAATCCCAACCATCATCATGATGGCAGGTCTTCAAGGGGCAGGTAAAACAACCTTTGCAGGTAAACTAGCCAAACGTTTAAAAGAAACTGAAAACGCACGACCTTTGATGATTGCAGCCGACGTCTATCGGCCTGCGGCCATAGAGCAGTTGAAAACAGTAGGTAGTCAGATTGATGTGCCGGTTTATGACGAAGGCACTGACGTTAATCCAGTAGAGATTGTCCGTAATGGTTTGGCTTTAGCAACTGAAAAGCGTCATGACTATGTCTTGATTGATACGGCTGGTCGACTCGAAATTGATGAAAAATTGATGAATGAGTTGGTACAAATCAAAGATTTGGCACAACCAACTGAAATTCTCTTGGTTGTCGATGCTATGACCGGTCAAGTCGCAGCTGATGTCGCTAAGAAATTCAATGAAACATTGGAGATTACAGGTGTCATCATCACTAAATTAGATGGTGATACACGTGGTGGTGCTGCATTATCAATCCGAGAAATCACAGGTAAACCGATTAAATTTGTCGGAACAGGTGAAAAGTTAACCGACTTAGAAGTTTTCTATCCTGACCGGATGAGTTCACGCATTCTTGGTATGGGTGATATGTTGACCTTGATCGAAAAAGCGCAAAGCCAATACGATGAAGTGCAATCTGCCAAAATGGCAGAAAAAATGCGTGAAAATACTTTCGATTTTAACGACTTCATAGAGCAGTTAGACCAAGTTCAGTCTATGGGACCATTGGATGAAATCATGAAGATGATTCCCGGTATGTCTGAAATTCCAGGTGCTGCCAATATCAAGGTTGACGAAAAAGATATTGCTAGAAAACGTGCCATTGTCTTGTCAATGACCCCTGAAGAACGTGCTAATCCGGATATTTTATCACCGTCACGTCGTCGTCGTATCGCTGCGGGATCAGGGAATACATTTATTGAAGTTAACAAACTCATTAAACAGTTTAACGAGTCTAAAAAAATGATGAGTGGCTTGATGAATGGTGATATGGGAGCCATGCTTGGTGGTATGGGCGGTCAAATGCCCAATATGCCAGGTGGTATGCCGGATATGAGTGCGCTCGGTGATATGGGTGGCGCTGGCATGCCTGATATGAGCGCTATGTTTGGTGGCGGCCTCAAAGGTAAAGTCGGTAAGATGGCTATGACTGCTGCTATGAAACGCGCCCAGAAGAAAATGAAAAAAGGCAAGAAGAAGAAAAAATAAGCGATCAATACCTGATTTTGTGTATGCTTGATACCAAAACTGTGAGATGGCTGAGACAGAACGGAAACAGAGATAAATGACGACATTTTTGATAGGCTTTATGGGGTCAGGAAAGACAACCATTGCCCAATTATTAGCCGCTGATTTTATTGATATGGATCAGGTGATTGTTAATCGTATTGGTATGCCGATTTCAACATTTTTTGAAATGTCAGGGGAAGTGGCCTTCCGAGAAATTGAATCACAGGTCTTAGAGGAGTTGTCAAAAAGCGATGGCGTGATTGCAACTGGTGGCGGTGTCGTTACGTCCGATGACAATCGCCGCATTTTAAGTGAATCCGAGGCAGAGATCATTTATCTCAAGTCGGATTTTGATACCCTCTATCAGCAAATTTCAGCTGATACGACCAATGTGAGACCGCTATTTGTCGGTAAGTCTCGCGAGGAACTTCAGGTTCTATTTGAAACACGTGCGCCATTATATGAAGCTATCGCAACTCAAGTCATCAAGACTTCAGGTAAGACACCTAAGGAGATAGTAAAGGAAATTCAACGATGAAAATTGGTTATTTGGGTCCTAAAGCGTCCTTTACTTATGCGACAGCCCGAGCTGCCTTTCCAGATAGCAGTCATCAACTTGTCGCTTTTGATTCGATTACTGAAGTCATTAGAAGTTATGAGCAGGGTCTGGTTGACTATGCTATTGTCCCAGTCGAAAATTCGATTGAAGGCAGTGTCCATCAGACTGTAGATTATCTTTTTTTACAGGCTGAGCAGATTCGAGCTCAGGCTGAAATTGTTCAGCCTATCAAACAACAGCTCATGGCAACGCGTGCTGATAAAAAAATCGAGAAAATCTTTTCTCATCCTCAAGCCATTGCCCAATCGCTGAAATATGTGCAGCACCATTTTCCTAACGCTAAAATTGAGAGTACAGATAGCACGGCTTACGCAGCAAAATTTGTTGCGGAGCATCCTGAGAAAAATTTTGCGGCGATTGCGCCAGTTGCCAGTAGTTTGGAGTATGGGTTGACGATTATCGCTCAGGATATTCAAGAAATTGATGAAAATTTCACGCGCTTCTGGTTATTGGGGCAAACGACACCACAGATTCCTCTGCCAGTTGTGATGGAGAAGATGACGTTAGCGTTGACACTTCCAGATAATTTACCTGGTGCCTTATATAAAGCCTTACAAATTTTTGCAGATTTCGGAATTAACTTAACCAAAATTGAATCACGGCCACTGAAAACCTTTCTGGGGGAGTATTTCTTTCTCATTGATGCCCAGTTTTCTGAGAACTATCTCTATTTGATTCATGCGCTCGAAAAACTTGGTATAACGGTCAAGCGTTTGGGGAAATATAAGGTTTATAAGATGTAAAAACAGTCAATTAAACTAACAGAGCCTTGATAATCTGTTGGTTTTTTTGTACCTACGGCCATTCATCTACTTGCTTACATTTTCGTAAGAAACAAGGTTTGAGCTGTAAGAATGATAGCTACGTCGCATGCGATAATAAGAGTGTCAATACGAAAACAAAAAGTTTCAGTAACTTAGAATCAAAGGAGATACAATGAAAAAATTACTTTCGGTGCTTGCAGTGCTTGCCGTTATAGGTGTAGGCCTTTACATGGTTTATCAAAAGAGCTATGGTGGCGATACTTACTATGTTAAAATCACACAAGATGGTAGAACTACAGCAGATACAGATAGTAGTGGACATATTTACACTACCTATAATTATGAGCTACCAGCTGTTAACAAAAAACTTGATAAAAAGACGGTTAAATTTACGGCTGATCATAACCTTAGAAAAGATGCCTACTTAGCATTAATGGTTCACAAGACAAAAGGTGTGACGAGTTATAAAGAAGTCAAAAAATCAGAAATCAAAGCGAATATCTTAAAGGAGATCAAATAATGTTCTTAGAAGTCAATCATTTAGAAAAATCATTCCAAACACGTTTTTCAAAAGAAAAAACACAAGCCTTGCGTGATGTAAATTTTATCGCTGAAGAAGGTGAATTCATCGCCATCATGGGTGAAAGTGGGAGTGGTAAAACAACCTTGCTGAACATTTTAGCAACCTTAGAAAAACCAAGCAGTGGTGAAGTTGTCTTAGAAGGCAAAAAAATAAGCACAATTAAAGAGCAACAATTAGCGGAATTCCGTCGTGATCATCTAGGTTTTGTCTTTCAAGATTTTAACTTGCTTGACACCTTGAGTGTGCGTGATAATATTTTCTTGCCGCTTGTTTTAGGTCGTTATAAATATGGTGAAATGGCGAAACGTTTGAAAGCCTTAGCACCTAAGTTGAATATTGAGGATTTACTAAATAAACAACCTTTTGAATTGTCTGGCGGTCAAAAACAACGTGTGGCGGTTGCCCGTGCCTTGATTACCAACCCTAAATTGATTTTAGCGGATGAACCAACAGCAGCACTTGACTCAAAAAATTCAGATGGTTTGCTTGAATTATTTGAACAGATTAACAATGAAGGTCAAACCATTCTCATGGTAACCCACTCAAGTCTTGCTGCTAGCCATGCCAGTCGTGTTCTATTTATCAAAGATGGTCAAATCTTCCATCAACTTTATCGTGCTGGTAAGTCCAACAACGAGTTTAATCGTGATATCACGACAGCTATCACGAGTCTGTTAGGAGGAGAATAATGTTTTATCTCAAACTCGCTTTTCAAAACATTCGAAAATCTTTCTCAAATTTTTCTCCGTTTTTATTAGCAACAACTTCTATGTTTGCCATTACATTAATTCTGTCAAACCTTGCCTTTTCCAAAAGTTTGGATCAATTAAGAGGGGCTGATGCAGTCAGAACATTGATGAAATTTGGTCTTGCTATTATTGTCTTGTTCTCAGTCATTATCGTGAGTTATAGTTACAGATTCTTACTTAAACAACGGACGAGAGAATTTGGACTCTATAATATCTTAGGCTTGAACAAGCGCAATATCGCCACCATCTCATTCTGGGAGTTGTTGATGACCTTCGTCATGACTTTGGTCGCGGGTACTATCTTAGGTTTGATTTTTTCAGAATTTCTCTTTCTGATATTCGTCCATCTTATCGGTGGCAACTACTTTAATTTAACAGTTTCCATTCCAGCTGTTTTGTTAACAATACTAGTGTTTGCAGCCATCTTTGCCTTGCTCATGTTCTTTGCCATGGTGACCATCAAACGTAACTCAGCCATTAGTCTCTTAAAAGACAATACACGTAGTGAGCGTGAACCACGTGGCCGTTTGATTATGTCTATCCTTAGTATCCTTATGCTGGCTGTTGCTTATTACTTAGCGCTTAGCGTGCAAGGACCGATTGAAGCTTTGCTGAAATTTTTCATCGCTGTGGTTCTTGTCATTATAGGGACATATTTGCTCTATATTGGCGTGACTATCTTCGTTTTAAAACGTCAAAAAGCCAACAAAAGCTACTATTACAAACCTGAACACTTCATCACGACCAGCAGCATGCTTTATCGCATGAAAACCAATGCAGTTGGTCTTGCCAATATCACGATTCTCGTGACCATGACATTCGTCACACTTGCGACATCTGTTGCGCTTTACGTCGGTGTTCAAAAAGTTGTAGCAGAACAATTTCCAAAGAATACCAATATTAGTATCAGTGGCAAAAATATCGACGAAAATAAGGCAGCACTCAACACGTTCATTCAAGAAAATGACGTTGATACCTCAAAAGCAGCACCTTATTCTTCATTTACAGTTATGACGAATTTTAGTGTTAATGCAGATAAACAGGCAGCACTACCCGCTAATTCGCCAAAACTCAATGATTATGCTGCATTAAGATTCGTCACACGTGACGATATGGTCAAACTAGGCAATGACTTACCTGAGTTAGCCTCTAATCAAGCTATCCTTTATAAAGCATTTGGTGATAAGGATGTCAAATCAGTGGATTGGTTTGGTGAAAAATTAGAGATTGTCAAAGAAGTACCGTCGCTTAAAAATCTACCTAAGTTTCCAGGAGTCTTTGATGTCTTCGTCTTCGTCGTCTCTGATGAGCAAGAACTTACAAAATTGAACGACCTCAATAATCAAGAAGAGATCAAGAAAAATCCAGGTGCTGTTGATTTTTCTACACAAATTAGCACAGAATGGTTAGTTAACTTGTCTGCTAAAGAACGTGAAGCCCTTAGCAAAAAAGCGCCTAACGATGTCAGTCAACCTAATCGCGTAATTGTTGCAACTGAGAAAGAAAGCAAAGAAGGTATCATGGAATTCACGGGCGGTTTCCTCTTCATCGGGTTCATGCTTGGGATTACCTTCATTCTTGGCGCTGCCTTGATTATCTACTACAAACAAATTTCTGAAGGGGCTGAAGATAAACGTAGCTACCGAATCTTACAAGAAGTTGGTTTAACGAAAAAAGAAGTTAAAAAATCAATTGATTCACAAGTTATGGTTGTCTTCTTCATGCCAATTATCGTCAGCATTATTCACTTTGCAGCAGCCTTTGTCATGATTTCTAAGCTGATCAATATCTTTGGGATTACGGATATCGGCATGATCGCCACTGTTAGTGGGATCACGATCTTAGTCATCTCTGTGATTTATTATCTGATTTATCGGAAGACATCGAAAATCTATTATCGCATCGTTGAAAGATAATTTGTTACTATTGACACCTCCAGATTTTGGAGGTGTTTTTTTGATCAATCCGTGAGTTTGAGGTGCCATAAACGCCTGATTTCTGGTAGAATAGGACTATGAAAAATAAAATCTTTATTGTTGAAGATGATGAGACAATTGTTAAATTATTACGTGAAAAACTTCAAGAAGAATTTCATGTCACGAGTGTGATGAATTTTCGTGCAGTGGCAGCAGAGATTGCTGAATATCAGCCTGATTTGGTCTTGATGGATATTACTCTGCCTTATTTTAACGGTTTTTATTGGACGACTGAAATTCGAAAATCAAATGATCTTCCGATTATTTTTATTTCGTCTGCCTCTGATGAGATGAGCGCTGTCATGGCCATGAATATGGGAGCAGATGATTTTGTCAGCAAACCTTTTTCTGTTGAGGTGTTAATTGCTAAAATTAACGCTCTTTTGAGACGGACAAAAGTGCAAGTCAACCATTTAAGTTTTGAGCGATTCACGCTGGATTTGGACGGGAATTTTTCAGACGGCCAAGAAAAAGTCAATTTGACCAAAACAGAAACGCTTATTTTAAAAACTTTACTTGAACATACAGGTAATATCGTTGACAAACATGACCTCCTAAAAAAACTTTGGGAAGGTGACGATTTTATAGACGACAATACTTTAAACGTCAACATGAGTCGCTTACGCAAGAAACTTCTGCAAGTAGACTTTGATCATATCCATACAGTTCGTGGCGTAGGGTATGTGGTTAAATGATGGTATATTTACGACTTATTGCTCGCTTTTGTCAGGAAAAATCCGGCGAGATCTTCATTTTTTTGTTCACAGAAAGTTTGATTGCGCTCGTCCTATTTTTACAGCAAATAGAGTTAACTGCCTTTAAAGTCGCCTTTTTATTGCCTGCCCTGATTTTCGTGATCTATCAGAGTCTCGCCTGCCATCGCTTTATCCAGCTCCACCAATTTTTAACTAGAACTAGCGTAGAAAATCTACCAAACTTTCCTGATTCAAGTTTGATTGGAGAAGATTATCAGCAGCTGATTGTTAACCTTGATCAATGGAGTCAGGAGAAGTATCAAGAGTTGTTGAAATTCGACAAGGACTTATTAGATTTAACCAAGCTTTGGACGCACCAGATGAAAGTCCCGTTGGCAGCGCTTGACTTGATGGCGCAAACAGATCACCTGACAAAATCAGGTGTTCAGAATCAATTATTAGAACTGGACAACTATCTCAATATTTTACTGAGCTATCTGCGTTTACAAAATACGTCGACAGATTTTCGTTTTGAAACCTTTGATGTAGCTGATATCACGCGCGACATCATTAAAAAATATGCCAATCAATTTATCATGAAAAACCTGTCAGTTAGCATCACAGGTTCCTGGGAAATTACCAGTGACCGCAAGTGGTTGTCAGTCGCGATAGAGCAACTTATTAATAATGCTGTAAAGTATACTAAAACGGGCAGTGTTACGATTAAATTCGATGATAACATGACGATTAAAGATACAGGAATTGGTATTTTACCAGAGGATTTGCCTAGGCTCTTTGAGCATGGTTTTACCGGCTATAATGGGCGCAATAATCAAAAATCAACAGGTCTTGGTCTCTATCTAACTAAAGGCATTATGGATAGACTGGAGTTGACAGTCACCATTACGAGCCAAGTAGAGCAAGGAACGGAAGTCTGTATTGAAAAGAACTAGCGATGAGAAGTCGCGAGTTCTTTTTTGTTATCTGATCTCTTATAATTAGAAAATTAAAGTTTTTTTCGTTAAATTAAAAGTATGCGAAATATGTTATCTTAAATTAAGTTGTTTATGTCATTTGTTTGTCTAAAATAGCATTAAATAATAGAGAAAAATAAGTTTATGTGCTAAAATAACAATATACAGATTGTTTTAAAACATGACTTAATGCAGTTCGTATGACGATTAGGGATAATTTATAATTAATTAGATTTATGAGAATAGAGGGTATGAATATGAAGAGAGGAACTTTTAAATTAAATGAGGCCGACTGTAAAAAGCGTTTTGTGCTTCATAAAGTCAAAAAAAGATGGGTCGTGACTGGGATCATTTTTGCGACGCTTGCACCAGGTCTATCCTTTGCTGAAAGTAATGTGGCAGCTGATGACAGTATTGTTATGCCAACTTTTCCGACTTTATATGGCAAATCACTGACGTTACCTAAAACGTCTAAACAAGTAGCGGGTGTCGTGCCTTATGCGACAATCACATCGCCGAGAATTGATGAATTGACCGATACGGCACAATCAGGTGTAGGTGAAAGTCATGCGGCAACTTATGATAATAGTAATTATCAAAGTGCCTTTGTTGTTAGTGCAGCTGGGCAAAGTAATTTAGCTTATAATACGACGATTAACGGCACAGCCTATACGATTTTGACACCAACAAATTCAAGTACTACTGGGAAAACAGGTGCTCTGGTTTTTAATCAACAGATTGACATGACCAAGGATTGGACGTTGAATTTTAATTTTGATTTGACACGATTAAACTCTGCCGGTGGTGCTTATTTGGTTTATAATGTCGGTGATTTTATCGGTCTTGTGCTATCACCAACTGCACCCAATCAACTGGCAACAGCTGGGGGCAGTAATCAGTATGGTGGTGGCTTAGGGATTAATGGGTTGCCTAACTCATTGACATGGGGCATTGATTTTTATAATAACAGCAAAGGTCAAGACTCCAACTATGCGAGTTACACACCGGTAGGATTTGGCGACTCCTCAGTTGGGGTCAATCCTGTGGGTGGTCTACTTTCTGGTAGTAAAACAGGTAACCAAGTCATTGGCTGGCGAAACACTGGAGCTGATGGTCTTTTAGACAGTGCTAATGCGACCAGCGACCAACAACTTGGCACGACTGTTTTAAATGGGACAAATGCTGCCACTGGTAATTCCAGCTATCAGTGGAGTGGTTCAGGTGGCGGTCCCAATCTGACGGCACCAGTGACTGCTAGTTATGTCTATAATGGGGATAATTCTGGTACGATAACAATTCAAGTGACCACAAATTCAACTCAGACTTTTACACGGATTGTCGACCTGACGCATACTTCCATGTCTCTAGGCATTATGGCGGGTTATGATGGTGGTTATACCCAAATGGGCACGCATGTTACAAGTTTCACATTAGAACTCGGAACAGGGACAACAACGGTCAATTATCTTGACCAAAATAATCAACCTTTGCGAGCTGCGACGTCATTTATCGCCAACACAACGGATACGATCGGGATTACGGGTGGCTCGCCTAATGCGACAAGTGATACCTATGCTTTTACGGCGCCAAGTTTCCCGGGTTATTCCTTAGTGCCTAATGGGACAACAGATGTGACGGTGGGGTCTGATGAGATCGACGATAGTGGGACAACGGTGCCCGGTAATACCATGAACGTGCAATATCAAGGGGATTTTCAGTCAGCGCCCTTGACTGCTGTTTCTGATACGCCAAATGTGCCTGTGCCCATTACCCTGCCAAGTAGTGATGCGACCTATCATGGGGCGTCGAATGAGCCGATTGCGTTTACGTCGACTGATGCTAGTTTGGCGGTAGCGGGCTATACCTATACGGTTACTGGCCCAGATAATAAGCCTTATGCAACCTTAGCAGCTGCGGTTACGGCCAATCCTGATTTTGATGCGACATCAAATGGCTACAATGCGACAAGTGATACGACGCCGCAGCCTTTTGTGGTTCATTATACAGCGAATGCTGTGACGATTAATTATGGGACGGTAACGACAGCGGGCAATGTGGACACGTCGATGGCGAGCGCGCTCAAATCTAGTGATAGTTTGACGCCAACGCAACCGACGATTGGTCAGACTTTGACGTCAAGACTGACAACGGCTGTCACGACAGCTCCTGATACGGAAACACCTCAACTACAAGCTAGTAAGGTCATCCCTGATGGTTATCATTTAACGGGTAATGTCTATTGGAGTAAAGACGGTGATGCGACGACGGCAGCAGTGCCGACAACTGCATTAACAGCTTCAGATGTAAACAGTAGCGATGATGCGACCTTGCTTTTTGAGATTGCCAAAGATTATCAAGAAGCAGATGTGACGATTACCTATGAAAACAATGCTCAGCCACCCACAAAACTGACACAAACAGGTTTGACGGGCGATAGCTTTAGCTTTGACCTGCTGGGATTACCTGCGCAAGGTTATCACTTCATTAGTGGGCAAGCGCCAGACGGTCAGGCGCTGTCCTTACCTTTGGCGTCTATTTCAGGCAATTTTGATGACACCAATAACTTACAAACTCAAAGTGACGGTACCCCACAAAACTACACCTTGATGGTGACGGCAGATGTCCAGCAGTTAAACGTGAATTATATTTTCCCTGCCGGTCATAATCTCTCAAGTCAGCTAACCAGTACGGATAAAATGCGCCTTGGGACGACTGGGACGACGTTTAGTGATTTGACAGTGCCTGCGATTGATGGCTACACAGCCGTCATTACCTATCCAGATGGTTCGACACAAACGAGCAATACCATCACAGGTATCGTTGCGGATAACACCAGCAATGGTAGCAGTCAAATCGATAGTGTACCACAGACGGCAACGGTTAATTACGTTGCCGAAGACCAATCTATCACCGTCAACTACACCAATCCAAATGGTAGCACATCAAGTAGTCAGATTACGACCTCGTCAACAGGAGCACCTTATGTGACAGACGGCAGTTATGATGCGGTACCGATTACCCAGATTTCAGGCTATTCATCTTATGTCTCAATCAATGGCAGTACCCCGCAAGTCATGACGACGGTTCCAGCGGGCTCATTTGGGTCAACGCCGATTGTGATTACGGTGACCTACACCGGCTGGCAAGCACAGGTCAATTACTATTCACAACAAGTCGATAGTGATGACCAAGCGATTGGCGCCCTGACTGCTTTACCGGGCAGTTTTGCCAACCAAGTCAGTGGTTCAGGATTTGGCTTTGATGTTTTGTTTGGCACAACAAGTGAGGTGCAAACCAGCAATTTGCAAACGGTCAATGTGGTACCAGCAGGCTATCACGTCTCAAATTTTTATTGGAGTGATAAACCGGACGGCACAACACAAGATAAAACACCGCCTTACCATATCAACTGGACTTGGGATAATATGACCAATACAGCAAGCGGTCTCGTGCCCAATTACCAAGCCGCCATTGTCTACCAATATACCAAGGATGTCCAACAAGCTGACATCACAGTCACAGGTGCGCCAAGTCGTCAAGGTGTGACCAACGGTCAAAATACGCTGACGGATATGAACAACGCCCCCTATACAGGTGTGACGGGAGGCTCACAAGTTGTCAGCGTCCCTCAGATTAATGGGTATCTGGCAACTGTGACAGACGCTAAAGGCGATGTTGTCAGTCTGACCAACAGTCAATTTACCATCACCTACGATGCGACTAATAACGGGACAGCGACAACAGATAGCGCACCGCAGGATTATACCATTACCTATGCACCTAGAAGCGCCAATGTCTTGGTCAACTACACCTATGCGACGGGTACCAATACCAATGTCTCGTCTAGTTTATCAGTCGACACAGCCGCTTATACGGCGCCAACCCTACCGCCGAGTGTGACCATTAACACCCAAACGGACGGGACTTATGCCCTCTCTGTGCCAGCCGTTTCAGGCTACACTTGGACCATTACCGACAGTAATGGCAACCGCTACACCAGTAGCACCTTGCCGTCTAGCTTTACAAGTAATGGCACCAACATCACCTATACTGTAAGCTACGCCGCGAGCAACGCCACGCACGTCATTCATTATGACGAAGCGATCTATGATGACACAGGTAAGTACAGCTTCACGACCAATCCTGTCCCAGGTCTCCCTGCCCAAACCGTGACCGGTGCGATTGGTAGCATTCAAACCTTTGGTGTGACGACTAGCAATATCAACGTCCCAAGTGGTTGGAGCCTCGACCCAATGAACGCCGCGCTTTCTAGTCTGACAGGGGATAACGACCTCTTAAATGGTGGTGACACGGCGAAACGCTTGACCTTTGTGCCGGGGACAACGGATTATATCGTGTATTTGGCGCGTGATATTCAAAGTGTTCAGGTCAACTTCGTTCAAGATCCGAAAAGTACCCCAACCCTCTACCAAGATGGTCGAACATCTGAGACTTATAGTGTTTCAACAGATAATTTCGCACGACCTGGTTATGATTACACCATCACGGATCCGAGTGGTCAGGTGGTAACAAATATCGAGGGGAATTATGATAATACCAGCAACAAAAATGCAAGTAGCCCGATTTATAACACAGGAGATGGCGATACAGCACCGCAAATTTATACGGTAACCTACACGCCACAAACACAAGAGGCAATTCTCAAAACAGATAGTTCAGACCCTGCCAATGCGGGCGGTAAACTCTATCAAACGGCAAAAGGGCCAACGGCTAGCACGATTCAGTTTGACCAATCCGATACTGATTTGGTCAGATCTGGCTACAATTACAATGTGACCGTCAGCTATACCAACTCAAATGGTGCTAACGTTTCTGCAAGTTATCCGACATTGGCGCTAGCCCTAGCAGCCAACGCCACTTACAATAACAACACGGTGACCAGCAGTCAACCCGACACCAATCCGCAGGTCTTCACGGTCAGCTATACGCCAAGTAGTCAAACGGCGATTTTGCAGACAGATGCGACGGATCCAGCGGGGGCGCAAACAGTCGATACCAGAGATGGGATGACGGCTCAGGCGATTACTTTCCTCAAAACGGACAGTGATCTTGCGCGAGCGGGTTATAGCTATCAGGTCAAAGCACCTAATGGCACGAGCTACGCGACACTTACTGATGCCCTAGCTGCAGACGGTACCTACGATACCACGCCAAATGGCACCAGCACATCAGATAGTGAACCTCAGACTTATTTGGTCAGCTATACGGCTAACCCGCTGACGGTTCATATCAACTACGTCTATGGGGAACCTAAAAATGAAGCAGTGCCACCAAGTGACTTTGCCGACCCGCAAAATGTCCCAAGACAAGCGATTGGTGTGACGAATGGCACGGCTTATACAACAGATGTCAACACAACACCAAGCAGCACGCCAATCCCTGTCCCAACGATTTCGGGCTATACGCCAAACGTGACAACGGTCACGCCAAAATTCACGGTGGATAGTAATGGCAATCCAACTGAGCCGCTGATTACAGTGGCTTACAGCGCTAGTCCAGATTCTGCAACGATTACCTATGTTGATGAAGCTGGCAATTCCCTCACGCCTTATATCGGCACTAATCCAACCAGTCAGAATGGCTACACAGATGGCGTCATTATGACGACTGCCCCTAGTGTATCAGGCTATACGCTGAAAGGTTTCAAGTATAACGGAGGGAATCTGCAGACTAATCTGGCTGATTTAAATCAGGCGATTTATACGATTAATTCAGATCAGATTGAATTTGTTTATACACCAAATGAGCAAGTCGTGAACATTCACTATCTTTATAGTAGTGATGATAAGTCTCCGAAAGATGGGGAGGTACCATCAGAAGATTTTGGCACGCAAACCGTGACAAATTCGGTAACTGGTCCATCTAATACAACAGGGGCGTCAATCCTTGTGCCAACGATTCCGGGTTACACAGCAAGCGTTGATCAAGTAACACCTGATTTCGCCATCAAAGCAGATGGTAGTGAAAATGGTCAGCTAATCACACCAGATATCAATGTGACTTACACGGCTAACAACCAAAATGCCACGATTGCCTATAAAATTGCCAGTATTGATGCTTCTGGTGAGGTGGATACAAGTAATCTAACAGATGCAAGTTCAAGCCAAATTAATGGGGCACCGACAACCGCAACAGGTGTGACAGACCAAGCCATTGGTGTGACACCGCCTGAGATTCCGGGTTATACCATTATTTCGCAAACATCAAATGGTAGTAAGGTGCCATCGATTAGCACAGCAACCTTTAGTGCAACAGGCAATCCGGATCAATTAGAAGTCATTTATGCGCCAAATCCACAAGTCGTAACGGTGCATTATATCTTCCAGTTGCCAGATGCCTATAGTGGTACTTATGGCAGTACTGCGATTTCGTTCACTGATGACAATGGCGAAGCAGTACCGGGATTGGATAAGGTGACAGTCCATGGTTACAGCAATGCGACGAGTCCAAATGTCACGACAGAAGCCCCTCTGCCAACATCAGTTGAGGCAGGCTGGCAAGTAAGTCCTGCGACACAAACGATTGATTGGGCACCCGGCACTGATGGTAGTCTGGCTAAAACAGATTATTGGTACTATATCTCACCAGAAACCAGTCAAGTGACCATTCAGTATGCCGCGACGGATGGTTATGACTTAATGGGACTGATTCATGCCAATAATTTAAGCCCAATTCTATCAAGTCAGGGCGTAGCAGGTTCAACCTTTGCCAATAGTGGAGCGATTGCGATTCCGGGTTATACTTATGCCAACTATGTCTATAATAGTGCAACAACCAATGCGCCGATGCAACCCAATACGGCAATGCCTTATGTGGCAGGTGCCAATAATCTCACGATTAACTATACACCATCAGCGCAAACCGTTGCCATCAATTATGTCTACGATGCCAATGATGGCTCCCCTAAAGATGGGGCTGTCACAACTGCCAATACCACAGGCTGGGCGCCAACTGCGGCTCAACTTTCACAAACTAAGGTGTCAAATGCAGCAGGGGATTCCATTACAGTGCCTACAATCTCTGGCTATACGGCAAATGTCAGCACGGTCACGCCGAATTTTACCATTAATGCAGATGGTTCATTGGTAACACCGACCATCACAGTAACCTATACGGCAAATCAAAATAACATCGCGACCATGTCCTATGTGGATGCGGCTGGCAATGATATTTCGCAGTACGCCAGCACGCCTGTTGCTTTAAATGCGAGTGGCACGACGGATCAGCCGATTCCGACAAGCGGTGAAGTTGACATTCCGGGCTATACCTTTGATCATATCGAATATACAACAGCCGCTGGTGTGACTGACCCAAGTGCTAGTTTAGCAAATCTCACATTCAGTGGTGGTAGCACAACGCCTGATAAAGTCAAATTAGTTTATACAGCTAATGCGCAACAAGTCACTGTTCACTATTTAAACGCTGATGATCGGCTCGTGGATCGAACGGTGCCCGGTTTAACACCCGGTGTCATCACGCTAAATGGTGTCAGCAATCAAGCGGCAACAACGACAACGGCACCCAATGCACCAGTTGGCTATGCCTTGGTTGAAGCAGGTCTGACTAATACCAATACCCAGCCTGTCATGTGGACAACGGTTAACGGTAAACTGGTAACGCCAGATATTTATTTCTACTATCAAGCACAAACGACCCAAGCAACGATTAATTACACGACAACCGCAGGTGGCAGCGACCTCAATGGCAACGTCCCAACAGGGACAGTGACCAGCACCGTAAAAGGTCAAACCGATGCGACTATTCCAATAAGTGGTGCGGTATCAATTGCTGGCTATACCTTTGATAGCATGTGGGTTAATGGTGTTAAAACTGCTACAACAGATAAACCAGTCTTTACGCCAAATGCAACGGTCAGTGGTCAAACAACCATCGAATATCGCTACACGCCAGACACACAAAAAGCAGTCGTTAAATTTGTTGACGCCTCTGGTAATTCGATCGTGGATAGTAACGGTCAAGCAATTGCAGATGTGCCTCTGACAGGCACAACTGGTGGTGCGATTGATTATAGTGGTTTAACAGTTAAGTATTCTGGTTACACCCTGATAACAGATGGTCGGACAACAACACCAACTTTTGACAGCAACGACGCCATTGATCAAGTCGTCTATATGATATATGAGCCGCTTGCAGAAAAAGCGCAAATTGTCTACCAAGATAGCGGTGGCAATCCTTTGAAGCCATCGACTGATTTGACAGGTACGTCAAATGGTGTGATTGACTATGCGACCATTGACGCCAATATTCCAGGTTATACCTTGATTGATGATGCTAGAACGACAAATAAACGCTACGACACAGATCCAAACAAGGAACAGCAAATTGTCTTGAAATACCAAGCTAATCCGCAACAGGTCATCGTTGACTTCAAAATCAGCCGTGATGGCGGTAAAACTTGGACAAATCTAGTGAATCCAACAACGCTCTCAGGCGTATCGGATGCAACCATTGATTACTCAAAATTGCAAAAGGACTATCCAGGCTACAAGCTGATCGATGGGTCGCAACAAACGGCTACATCAAAATTTGATACAGCAGACGGTGTGAATCAGCACGTCAACCTGTATTATGCGCCACTCAAACAAGTCGCTGTACTTCAGACAGATGCGACTGATCCTGACGTAACGGGTGGCCAAGCCATAATGACAACCACTGATGGCTATTCTTTTGGCACTTTGATCTTTGCAGAAAATAGTGAACAAAATCTAGTCAGAAAAGGCTTCACCTACAAGATTTATGGGCCGGATGGTGTCTGGTATGATACCTTAGCCAATGCGCTAGCAGCCAATGCCACATACGATGGTACACCGACAAATACAGTTACCATAGATACAACGGTCCCACCAATGCAAGCACTGAAAATGGGCAGTAAATCAGGCTTAATGAGAAGCATTGCGCCTACGAATCCAGGCATCAACCCTGAGAACCCAGGCTTAATCGCAGGAGATGATGTCCCACAAGTCTTTACTGCAAGCTATACTCCAATGCCAGAAAGCATGGTCGTCCAAACGATTAATGACCCTGCTGGCAATAAAGTCTATCCAACCGCAACTGGTTTGACAGGTCTAGATGATAATGGGAATTCGATATCAACTACGTCACCGCTTTATCAAGCGAGTATGCAGCTATCTCTGGTACCTAAAGTTCCAAACTTTTATAACGTCAATGTTGTTGATACCCAGTTGCAAACAACAGCGTCAGGATTGCCAAATCTATCTAGAAATGGCTACACCTATGTGGTTAAAGCACCGAATGGTACAGAGTATCAAAGTTTACAGGCAGCAACAAATGACGTCCATGTATTTGATAATGATCCAAGTAGCAATCAAGTCTTTAATGTCATCTACACTGCACAACTCCAAACCGTCAATGTGTTGAGTGACAGCAGTGACCCTAAAGGTGCTCAAATGATTGAAACCGCACATGGGCCAAGTAATTCGAATGTGTCACTTAATGCTAATGATTCAAATCTGAAACGTAGTGGTTACACCTATCAAGTTACTGGGCCGGATAGAAAAGATTATGATAGTCTGGCTGATGCACTGAAAAATAATCCGACTTATGATGATAATGCCATTCCAACAGATACGGGTATCGATCCAATCCCGCAAAACTTTACCGTTACCTATAAACCAGTCAAACAAACGGCTAACTTAATCGT
>RRZU012350599.1_pt1 | contig 26835 bp, 30 predicted proteins | sample 2165561 | NCBI WGS metagenome assembly RRZU01 (sample SAMN10456909, study PRJNA506462) | wastewater metagenome | isolation source: wastewater sludge | place: USA: Moscow, Idaho | reverse complement strand
GGCGCGATCATCATCGATTCCAGCATCTGGGTGGCGACGATCACCGGCTTGGCGGCGGCGCGGCAGGCGCGGACCAGCCGTTTCTGGATCGGCGGCACCGAATGGACCGGCAGTTCCACCCCCAGATCGCCCCGCGCCACCATGATCCCGTCCGAGACCTTGAGGATTTCCGCAAAGGCCCGCACGGCCGCCGGCTTTTCGATCTTGGAGAGGATGGCGGCGCGGCCCTTGGCCAGCTCGCGCGCCTCGATCACGTCCTCGGGGCGCTGGACAAAGGACAGCGCCAGCCAGTCCACGCCCATTTCGCAGGCGAATTCCAGATCGTCCTTGTCCTTGGCCGACAGCGCCGCCAGCGGCAGCACCACGTCGGGCACGTTCACGCCCTTGCGATTCGAGATGGCGCCGCCGGCGGTGACCACGCAATCGGCGAAATCGGCGCCGCAGGCCTGCACCTTCAGGCGGATCTTGCCGTCATTGACCAGCAGTTCCGCGCCCGGCTCAAGGGCGGCGAAAATCTCGGGATGGGGCAGTTGCACGCGGGTGGCGTCGCCCGGCGTGGGGTCAAGGTCAAAGCGGAAGCTCTGCCCGTCGTCCAGATCGTGCGGACCGTTGGCGAAGGTGCCGACGCGCAGCTTGGGGCCTTGCAGGTCGGCCAGCACCGCGATGGGGCGGCCCGACTCGGCCTCGACCCGGCGGATGATGTCATAGCGCGCGCGCTGCTCAGCGTGGGTGCCGTGGCTCATGTTCAGGCGGAACACGTCGGCGCCGGCCTCGAACAATGCGCGAATGGTGGCAAAATCGCTGGAAGCCGGTCCCAAAGTTGCAACAATCTTGACCTTGCGAAGCCGTCTCATGCGTGTCTCCCGTCGGTGTTTGCGCTAGCGCGCCCGTTATACCCACATTCCTGACGGCGCGGCAACTGGTGCATGAACATGCGGTTGCACTAATGATGGCGTCATGCAAGGCAAAGGTATCATGACGGCAAAGGCTTATTCGATCATCGGGGGCATGCGCCCCTCGCGCTGGTTGCTGACCTGCGACCACGCCACGAACCGTGTGCCGGACTGGGTCGGCGGCGGCGATCTGGGCATCGCACCCGAGGACATGGCCCGCCACATCGCCTATGACGTGGGCGCGGCGGGGCTGACGCGGGCACTGGCGGAACGGCTGGACGCGCCGGCGATCCTGTCGGATTTCTCGCGCCTCGTGATCGACCCGAACCGGGGCGAGGACGACCCGACGCTGCTGATGCGCATCTATGACGGCACGGTGATCCCGGCCAATCGCCACGCCGACGCGGCCGAGCGCGAGCACCGTCTTGACCGGCTTTACCGCCCCTATCACGCGGCTTATGCGGAACTGGCCGCTAGCCGCCCGGACCGCGCCATCTGCGCCATCCACAGCTTTACCCGGCAATTGCGCGGCCGCCCGCGCCGGCCATGGGCGGTGGGGGTGCTTTATTCGCACCGCGATGAAAGGCTGGGCCCGGCGCTGATCCGCGAATGCCGCGAACTGGGCTGGATCACCGGCGACAACGAACCCTATTCCGGCCATCTGGAGGGCGATTCCATCGACCGCCACGCGCTGGCCCATGGCCGCCCGAACGTCCTGATCGAGGTCAGGAACGACCTGATCGCCGATGCCGCCGGCCAGACGCTTTGGGCGGACCGGCTGGCGGGCGTGCTGGCGGGGTTCCTTGACCGGCAGGGCGTCTGAAAAAGGCGGGGCGGCGTGACCGCCCCCGCCCGGCTTACGCTTTCACGCGGTCGGGGCTGGTGCCGTCGCGGCTGTACATCCCCGCCAGCACCACGGCCAGCCAGACCAGCGCCAGCAGCCACCAGAAGCCGCCATAGATCAGCGCCATGCCGATGAAGGCGCCCTGCACGACATAATAGGTCATCGGCATCAGGGTCTTGCGGATCAGGTCGCCCTCGCGGTCGACCAGCCCGACCGTGGCCGAGGCGGCAACGACGTTATGGACGCAGATCATGTTGCCCGCGGCGCCGCCGATGGCTTGCAGGGCGACGACGATGGTGGCGCCCGCCAGATCCAGCCCGATCCCCTGCGCGGTCGAGAACTGGAACAGCGAAAACATCATGTTGCTGATGGTGTTCGACCCGGCGATGAACGCCCCCATCGCCCCGATCAGCGCCGCGAACATCGGCCATGCGGTGCCCACCAGCGCCGACATGCCGGCGGCCAGCGTCAGCGGCATGGACTGCACGCCCTCGGACCCCGAATTGATGAACACCTGCACCATCGGCACCGCCAGCAGCAGCGCCGGCGCGGCCGCGATCATCGTCTTGGCCGACAGACCCCATGCGCGGCTATAGTCGGACGCCTTCATCCGGTAGATGAAATAGGAAATCACCGAGGCCAGAATCAGCACCGTCCCCGGCGAATACAGCATCTGCACCTTGGACGTGATGCCCGAGCCGAACAGGTTCTCGAACGCGATGGTGGTCGAGGGGCCGGTCAGCCACGCCTTCAGCGGCCCGATCACGCGCGTCAGCACAAGAATGGCAATCGTGATCAGATAGGGGCTCCACGCCGCCATCAGCGAGATGTCGCCGCGCCCGTGCGGATGCGCGGTATCGGCGGCCTCATGCGCGATCTCGCTGTCCATCTTGCCCTTCCAGCTTGCCTCCCAGTCGCGCCGGTCGGGAAAGTCGAAGACGGTTTTCGGCAGGAACAGCCCGCGCCGCGCGCCGGTGATGACGATCAGAAGCCCGATCACGCCGCCGACCAGCGACGGAAATTCCGGCCCCAGAAACCTGGCCACAAGGTAATAGGGCAGCGTAAAGGCAAGGCCGCCGAACAGCGCGAACTGCCAGGCGCCAAAGCCCTCGCGGAAGCTGCGGCGGGCGCCGAAAAAGCGCGTCATCATCGCCACCATCAGCAGCGGGATGATGAAGCCGATGGTCATGTGCAAAAACGCCACCCGCTCGGCCACCACGGGGATGTATTCGGGCAGGGTCGCGGGGGCGATGGCGGCGGCGACGGTGTCGCTGTTCGACAGCCCCGTCTGCACGCCCACCAGCATCGGCGTGCCCACCGCGCCGAACGAGACCGGCGTCGACTGGATGATCAGCGTCACCATGACCGCCGCCATGGCCGGAAAACCGATGGCCACCAGCAGGGGTGCCGCGACCGCAGCCGGGGTGCCAAAACCCGAGGCCCCCTCGACCATCGCGCCGAACAGCCATGCGATGATGATCGCCTGCACCCGGCGGTCGGGCGAAATCTCGGTGAAGCCGCGCTTGATCGACTGGATCGCGCCGGATTCCTGCACCGTATACAACAGAAGAATCGCGCCAAAGACGATATAAAGCAGCGTGATCGCGGTGATGACGCCATTGGCGGTCGCGCCCGCCACCTTGGCGAAATCCGTGCCCCACAGCGTCAGCGCCAGCGCCACGGTCGCAAGATAGGCGTAAAGCATCGCCACCTTGGCCGACAGTTCCATGACCACCAGGAATATGAAAACCGCCGCGATCGGAACCAGCGCGGCGACGAACATCAATGACGACATTATCGCTCCCCCACAAATGAATGGAGCCATCATCGCCGATTGACGCGGTCAGGCAAGCGCCGAGACAGAAAACTTCGCCGCCGCCCGCCGTGCAGCAATATTATTGCCACGCGCGAAGCGGGTTCAGATCGTCCCGGCCTCGACCAGGAAATCCTGCGCCGTGCACATCGCCGCATCGTCCGAGGCCAGAAACACCGCCATGCGCGCGACATAGACCGGCTCGATCATGTCTTTCAGGCATTGGCGGGCGCGGTGTTCCTCAAGCGCCTCGGGGGTCAGCCAAAGCTGCTTTTGCCGCTCGGTCATGATCCAGCCGGGGACGACGGTGTTGACGCGGATGCGATGCGCGCCCAGATCGCGGGCCATGTTGCGCGTCAGCCCGTGCACCGCCGATTTGCTGGTCGTATAGGCCGGAAAGCCGCCCTGCGGCATCATCCACGACACCGAGCCCATGTTCACGATCGACCCGCCGCCGGCCGCGATCATGTCGGGCGCGACGGCCTGAATGGCAAAGAACATGTGGCGGATATTGGTGGCGGCGCGTTCGTCCCAGTAATCCACCGTCACGTCGCGCCAGTCGTGGCGGTCGTCGCGGGCGGCGTTGTTGACCAGCACCTGCGCCGGGCCAAGCTGCGCCTTCAGGCTGGCGAAGGCGGCTTGCAGCGCCGGGATGTCGCGCAGGTCGCAGGGGACAAAAACCACCTCGCCCGGCGTCTCGCGGACCAGCGCGGCGCCGGCCGTCGCATCCAGATCGACAAAGCCGACCCGGCAGCCCTGCCCGGCGAATTCGCGCACCAGTTCCGCGCCGATGCCCGAGGCGCCCCCGGTGATAAAGACCGTGCGCCCCCTGAGGCTGGGATAGATGCCGAATGTCATGCGTTGCCCCCCGTTTGAACCCCGGCGCGGCCCCGCGCCTTGCGGCCAGTTTCAAAGGGATTCGCGGCGGGACGCAAGCCCGCCGCGCAAGTGTCACTTGCGCAAGGCGCGGTGGTCGCTTGCGCAAGGCGCGGGGGTCGCTTGCGCGGGGTGCGGGGGTCGCCTGAGGCAGGCTGTCGCTTAGCTGCGCAGCAGGGCCAGCAGGCGGGTGTCGGCATAGCCGTCCGCCGTCACCCCGCGCGAACGCTGGAACTGCTTGATCGCCTCGGATGTCTGGCTGCCGATCTTGCCATCCACGCCGCCGGTATCAAAGCCGCGCGCGCTCAGCTGGCGCTGGATCTCGGCCTTTTCGCCGGTGGACAGCGCCCGGTCGCCGCGCGGCCAGCTTTGCTGGATGCCCTGCCGCCCGGCGATGGCGTCGGCCAGATAGGCCACCCCCAGCGCATAGCTGTCCGAGGCGTTGTATTTCAGGATGGCGCGGAAGTTGTCGGTAATCAGGAAGGCCGGGCCGCGCGACCCCGCCGGCACCAGGATCGAGCCCGAGGGCGGCGCCATGCCGCTGGCCGTGCGCACCCCCATCGCCGCCCATTGGCTGCCCGAACGGGTGACGGATTTCCCGGTCTGGGCATAGTCGAAGCCCGGCGGCAGGATCACCTCGGTCCCCCAGGGCTGGCCGGGGCGCCAGCCCATCTGGCGCAGATATGACGCGGTCGAGGCCAGCGCGTCGGTCGGATCGTCCGACCAGATGTCGCGCCGCCCATCGCCGTTGAAATCGACGGCATGGGTCAGGAAGGACGAGGGCATGAACTGCGTATGCCCCATCGCGCCGGCCCAGCTTCCGACCATGCGGCCATTGTCCACGTCGCCGGCCTGAATGATGCGCAGCGCGGCGACCAGCTCGCCTGCGAAGAATTCGCCCCGCCGCCCGTCATAGGCCAGCGTCGCCAGCGCCGGCACGGTCTGCGTATTGCCGCGGCCGGCGCCATAGTTCGATTCCATCCCCCAGACGGCCAGCACCACCTCGCGCGGGACGCCATAGCGCGATTCGATGGCCGACAGCGCGCCTGCATGGCGCGCCGCCATCTGCCGCCCGGTCGTGGTGCGCGCGCCGCCCACGGCGCCGTCCAGATATTCCCAGATCTGCTTGGAAAACTCGCTTTGGCGGCCGTCCAGCGCCACGATGCCTGGCTGGTAATGCGCGCCCGCCATGGTGCTGTCAAAGACCTGCGGCGCCACCCCGGCGGCCAGCGCACGCGGGCGGAAGGCGACGACCCAGTTGCGGAAGCCCGCCTCGCTGCCCTGCCCGTTGGCGGTGGGCAGTCCGGCGAAATTGCCGCCCGACACCGCGCCAGGCGTCTGGCTGAGCGAGACCCCGCAGCCGCTGAGCGAGCCGATCAGCAACGCCGCAAGGGCGATCCGGGTAATGCGTCTGGTCATGTTCGGGCCTGTCCGTTTCCGTTATCTGCTCTGGGTTTTCTTTTTTTGGCAGTCTAGCCCAGCCTGCCCGGACTGGATAGGGGCGGATCAGTCCGCGCGTTCGTCGCCGTCTTCATCACCCTCGTCGTCGCCGAAAAGCGGCTCCATCTGGGCGACGATGACGGCGTTTTCGGCCAGCGCGCGATCCATCAGGGCGCGTTCCTCGCCGGGGATCTCGTGGCCCTCGGCCAGGCGCTCGTCGATGGTGCCGTGGCCGGTGACCTCGATCGGGGCAAGGCCGGCCTGCTTCAGGATGGCGACGGTTTCGCGCACCGCTTCCTCTTCGTCCTTGCCCGAGGCATAGCAGACCAGCGCGGCGCCCGTCGCGCCCTCGGGCAGACCGTCATCGGCGGCGCGGCCGACCTCGACCAGAAGCGTATAGACCTGTTGGGCCATGTCATGTCCTTTGCACTGATGTGCCGCCATATCGCCCGAAACCGCGCGCCCTGACAATCCGCCGCCCGCCGGCCGGCGCACCGGGAAACAGGATTTTCGCCGCCGCCGCACAACCGTAAGGATGGCGCAAGCTTCGCCCGCGATACGGACACCATCGCATCGCAACGAAGGAGACATTCATGCGCGCGTTTCATCTGATTCTGGTTCCGGCCCTTGCCACGCTGCTGGCCGGCCCGGTCCTTGCCGCCGACCGTTGCGACGCGCCCAAGGACAAATGGCGCCCGGTCGAGGAACTGAAGGCCGAGCTTGAGGGCAAGGGCTGGACGATCAAGAACGTCAAGACCTCGGACGGCTGCTACGAGGTTTACGGCAAGGACAAGGACGGCAAGAAGGTCGAGATCTTCTTCGACCCGGTCACGTTCAAGGACATGGGCTCGGATGACTGACCGGGTCCTTGTCTGGGACCGCTTCGTGCGGCTGTTCCACTGGTCACTTCTGACATTGATCGCGGGATGCTGGGCGACATCGGATTCGGGCAAGACCCTGCATGAGGCGATGGGCTACGCCATCGGCGCGCTGATCGCCATGCGGCTGGTCTGGGGGTTCATCGGCCCCCGCCATGCCCGCTTTGCCGATTTCGTGCGCGGACCGCGCGCCGTCCTTGGCTATCTTCGCGACCTGCTGGCCGGGCACGAACGGCGCTATCTGGGCCACAACCCCGCCGGGGGCGCGATGATCGTCGCGCTGCTGGTGACGGTCGCGGCCACGGTGCTGACCGGCTGGCTGCAAACCACGGATGCCTATTGGGGGTCCTCGACAGTCGAGAACATCCACTATGCATTCGCGATCCTGATCCCGATCCTTGCCGTCTTTCACGTCGGCGGGGTCATCTTTGAAAGCCTGCGCCATCACGAGAACCTGGTGGCAGCGATGCTGAACGGGCATAAGCGCGGGCTGGGCGAGGAAGCCGGCAACAAGAACCGGGCCACGCCTTCAACTGGCAAGGCAGGCCGCCCCTCGACGCACTGACGCGAGCGAGGCCGCCCGCCGCCGCAGTGGCAGGATATATGGCGCCGCAGCCGCGGCCGACCATATATGATGCCGCAGCCGCGGCCGGGACATATGGGTCAGAAGCGCAACTCGACCCTGGCCCGGCCGCCGGCAATTTCAAACCCAAGGCCGATACCTTCCTTGCCGGCGATCTTCTGCACGATCCCCAGCCCCAGCCCGGTCCCGGACGAGCGGGCGGATTTCTCGAACATGTTGTGGTGAAAGGCCCCGTCCGCATCGACGCGGTTCGAGACGGTCAGCACCGGCCCCGGCGCCAGCCGCACGCGGATGTCGCCCGTGCCATGGTCGCGCGCATTGCGCAGCAGGTTGCCCAGGATCAGCGCCAGCGCCTCGGGCGGGATCGTCACCACCGCGGCCTCGATATCGCCATCGTCGAAGATCGCGGCGACGCCGGTATCGGCGATGACCATCCGCGTCACCTGCACAAGGTCGCAGGTCGCACCGGCAGCACCGATCGCCTCGGCGCGCGACAGTTGCAGCAGGCGGTCGACCAGTTGCGACAGCCGCCTGAGCGCCTCGACCATGCGCGGCGCGGCGCCCGGATCGTTCACCCCCGCCGCCATAAGCTGCGCCTGCGCCGAGGCCGCGGCGATGGGCGTGCGCAGTTCATGCGCGGCATGGGTGGCGAACTGGCGCTCGGCCTCGACATGATCGCGGATGCGGTCCAGATACAGGTTCATCGCCTGCGAGATCGGCGCCAGTTCGCGCGGCAGGTTGCCCGCCGCGACCGGCGACAGATCGCCGGGCTTGCGCGATTGCAGCCGCTCGGCGAAGCGCGTCGCCGGGCGCAGCGCCGAGGTCACGGCGCGTCCCACCACCCCCGCCAGCAACAGCGACACCGGCACCATCATCAGCAGCAGCCAGCCGACGCTTTCCAGCAGCTCCTCGCGCCACCAGTCGTCGCTTTGCCCGACCTCGACGCTGATGCCGCTGGCCGGGTCCGAGACGCGAAAGACCCGCCAGCCCTTGACGTTCTGGCCGCCGTTCCGGGTCAGCACCGGCCAGTCGGCGCCGACGATCTCGACGCCGTCGCGCATGACGCGGATCGCCGAACTGGCCGTCGGCTGCGGCAGATCGACCTTGTCCGAGCTTTTGTAAAGCGTCAGCGTGAACCGCGCCGAGGCCCGCAGGCTGTCGTCCAGCAGCTCGCCCATTTCGTGGTTCAGGACCAGCACCGACAACAGCAGGCCCAGCATCCAGCTTGCGGCGATGCCGATGACGACCCGCCGCAGCAGCCGCCCGCGCAGCGACCAGCCCGCGCTCATGGGATCAGGTATCCAAGGCCGCGCCGGGTCTCGATCACGCTGCTGCCCAGCTTGGTGCGCAGGCGCGAGACATAGACCTCGACCGCGTTGCCTTCGATGGCGTCGTCAAAGGCGTAAAGCCGTTCCTCAAGCACCTGCTTGGACAGCACCCGCCCGCGCGAGGACAGCAGCGCCTCGAACACCGCCCATTCGCGCGAGGTCAGGCGGATCTCTGCCTCGTCGCGAAACAGCCGCGCGCCGATGCGGTCGATGCGCAGGTCGCCCAGAAAGGTCTCGGCCGCCGGATCGCCCGAGGCGCGGCGGCGATGGGCGCGCAGCCGCGCCTCAAGCTCGCCCAGATCATAGGGCTTGACCACATAATCGTCGGCGCCAGCATCCAGCCCGGCGATGCGGTCCTCGATCTGGTCGCGGGCGGTGGCGATCAGCACCGGCACGCGGTTGCCGCGCCGCCTTTCGCGGCGCAGAAGCTCCAGCCCCGAACCGTCGGGCAGGGACAGGTCCAGCAGCACGGCGTCGAATTCGGCGACCGCCAGCGCCGCCTCGGCATCGGCCACGTCCCTGGCCAGGTCGACCGCATGGCCCTGCGCCTGCAGGAAACGCTGCAACGCATCGGCGATATCCGCCTCATCCTCGACCAGAAGCACGCGCATGCGGTTCCCTTCTTCGTGGCGTTTTCCCCCTCATGCCGCCCGCGTCGGCGCAATTCAATCGCCTTGATGTCGCCCCTGCCGGATCGCCGGGCGGTCTCGCGCGGTCGTGATGGCGGCAGGCGGCGGTGTAAGGCGCCCGCAAGCTTGACCGGATTTGTCCTGCGGTAATGACAAGGCAGGTAAACCACAGAATGCAGGTCGAATTCCTATCCTGGCGCGATGCGGGCTGGCAGCCGGCCGCCGCGCTGATCGAGCAACATTTCGCCAGGGTCCATGGCGCGCGGATCACGCTGCCGGCGATCCGGCTGGCGGTCGCGGTGGCGGCCAATGGCGCGTTGCTGGGCGCGGCGGGCATCCGCGATCACCGGCAGGGCTTTTTCTCGCAGGCCTATCTGGACCGCCCGATCGCCGACGAGATCGAGGCCCGGACCGGCACAGATGTGCGGCCGACCGACCTGATCGAGGTCGTCTCGATGGCCTGCCCGGCCCCGAACGCCACCCTGCCGCTGATCGACGCCATCACCGCAAGGGGCCGGCACGAGGGGCGAAGCTGGGGCGTCTTTACCGCCACCGGCCCCCTGATGCGGCTTTTGCGGCGCACCGGGGCGCCGCTGGTGCCGCTGGCCCGCGCCCTGCCCGAGCGGATCGGCATCGCGGCGGATTGGGGGCGCTATTACCAGACCGATCCATGGGTCTGCGCGCTGCATGACCGCGCGGCGGGCCTGCGCTTCATGCCGCGGCCGGCTGGCGCGGCGGCACGGGCGGCCCTGACATGAAACCCGTCTTCGACGCCCTCGCGGGCCACGCCCGCACCCGCCCCGACGCCGCCGCCTTCAGCGACGGCCAGCGCCACCTGACCTGGGCCGGGCTGGCCGATGCCGTGACCGCGGCCGCCGACGGCTTCCGGCAGGGGTCGCGCACGGTCGGGCTGCGGCTCAGCGGCATCGACATGGTGGTGGGCGACCTGGCCGCGACGCTGGCCGGTTGCCGCGTGGTGCCGGTGCCGTGGTTCTTTTCGCCTGCGCAGGTCAGCCATCTGCTGGCCGATGCCGGCGCGCGGCTGGTCGAGGCGCTGCCCGCGGGCGCGCCCGGCGCCCTCGACTATGCCGGCGGGGCCGAGCGGGTCATCTATACCTCTGGCACGACCGGGCGGCCCAAGGGCGTGATCCTGGGCGACCGCCAGATTGCCGCCTCGGTCATGGGGCTGGCGCAGGCGCTGCGCCCGGGGCCGGACGACCGCTACCTGTCGGTGCTGCCGCAGGCGCAATTGCTGGAACAGATCTGCGGCGTCTTCCTGCCCATCCTCGCAGGGGCCGCGACCGTCATCAGCGCAAAGGCCGGCGCCAGCATCTTTACCGGCGACGGCGCCGCCCTTGCCCGCATCGCGGCCAAGATCGCGCCCACCGTCACCGTGCTGGCGCCGCGGCAGTTGACGCTGTGGGTCGCGGCGCTGCGCGCAGGCGCCCCCGCGCCCGCCAGCCTGCGCTATGTCGCGGTGGGCGGCGCACCCGTCGCGCCCTCGCTTCTGGCCGAGGCGCGCGGCCTTGGCCTGCCCGTGGCCGAGGGCTATGGCCTCTCCGAGGCGTGCTCGGTCGTGGCGCTGACGCCGCCCACGGGCGCGGCGGGCTCGGCCATGCAGCCGCTGGCTGGCGTGGGCATCGCCATCGAGAATGGCGAGATCGTCGTGTCCGGTCCCACGGTGATGCAGGGCTATCTGGGCCGCGATCCGCAGGCGGGGCCGTGGCGCACAGGCGATCTTGGCCGCATCGAGGACGGCCGCCTGCTGGTCCTTGGCCGCCGCGATGCGATGATCCTGCGCCAGTCGGGCCGCAACATCGCCCCCGAATGGGTCGAGGCCGAGGCGCTGGCCGATCCGGCCATTCCCGCCGCCGCGCTGGTGCTGACGGGCGATGACGAACTGGTTCTGGTCGCCGCAGCGGCCGCGCCCGTCGATCTGGCTGCGCTGACCGCGCGGCTGGCGATGCTGCCCGCCTATGCCCGGCCCGACCGGCTGGTCTTGGCCGATCCGCGCGGCAGCGGGCTGATCCGCCCCTCGGGCACCGCCGACCGCAGCGTGGCCGCCACCATCGCCGCCGATCCGGCCCAGGCCCCGATCCTGCTGACCTATCCCGTCGAAGAGGTGGCCATATGAGCGGCAAGCACATCCTGATCACCGGCGCCGGGTCGGGCATCGGCCAGGCCCTTGCGGTCGAGGCCGCCCGCCACGGCCACCGCCTGACGCTGGTCGGGCGCCGCCCCGACGCGCTGGCGGCCACCGCCTCGCTGATCGGCGGCGGGGCGCAGGTCCTGCCCGCCGACATCACCCGGCCTGCGGACCGCGCCCGCATTGCCGCGGCGGTGGAGGGGCTTGATATCCTTGTCAACAACGCCGGCATCGTCCCCGCCGGCGCGCTGGAGACGGTGACCGACGACGACATCGCCGGGGCGCTGGCGCTGAACGTCGCCGCGCCCGTGGCGCTGACCCGCGACCTGCTGGGCCGCCTGATCGCCAGCAAGGGGCAGGTGGTCAACATGGGCTCGGTCTTCGGCGATATCGGCTTTCCGTTCTTTGGCCTTTACTCGGCGACGAAATTCGCCCTGCGCGGCTTTTCCGAGGCCCTGCGCCGCGAGGTCGCACCGATGGGCGTCGCCGTCACCTATATCGCCCCCCGCGCCACCCGGACCGAGGCCGAGGACGGTTTCCGCGCGCTGGTCGGGCCGATGGCGATGGCCGTCGATACGCCCGAAGCCGTCGCCCGCAGCGCATGGCAGGCCATCGCCCTGCGCCGGCGCGAACAGTTCCCGCCCACGCGGGAACGGCTTTTCGTCGCCCTGCAACGGCTTCAGCCCCGGCTGATCGACCGCGCCCTGACCAAGCTTGCACGCGACCCGGCGGTCATTGCCGCCGCGCGCGACATGAAATCCTGACGAAAGGAGACCCTGATGGATTACAACGTCCTGCGCCGGCGCGACTTTGCCGGCGGCCTGACCGACGAGGCGCTGAAAATCCGCATCCAGGACGATCTGGCCCGCGATGGTTGGACGCTTCTGCGCGGCTTTCAGCCGGACATGGCCGGTTTCGCCGGGCTGGTCGGGCGGCTCTGCCGGCGCGTGACCTTCGACCCGGCCCGCAGCCACAGCACCGACAAGACGCAGATGGTCGATGCCGGGCTTGGCCCCATCGGGCTGCATATCGAGAACGGCAATACGCCCCGCTGCCCCGATATCGTCTGCTTCTTCGCCGAGCGCGCCGCCTTCGAGCGCTCGCAGACCACGATCTGCGACGGGGTCCGGGTCTGGGACCGTTTCGACCCGGCCCGCAAGGCGCGCTGGAACCAGCCGATGACGGTCGAGCGCGTGCTGCCCGAACTGCTGTGGAAACGCTATCTGGCCAACGAACACCCCGCCATCTCAAGCCCTGACGAGGTGACGATGGAACATGTGCTGCAATTCCAGCAGGCCGTGCCCGGTCAGGCGTTCGAGCTGCACGACGACGGCTCGCTGACCTATCGCCTGACGGTCGCGCCGGTGCGCGCCTCGGTCTTTGGCGGCGGCCAGTCCGGCTTTGCCAATGCCGTGCTGGGACCATCGCACAACTACCAGCCGCCGCGCTATCGGCTGGCCGACGGCTCGGAGGTGAGCGCCGCCGAAATCGAGGAGATCCGCGACATCGCCGAGACCGCCACCCACGAAATCAACTGGCAGGATGGCGATATCGCCATTCTGGACAATACCCGCGTCATGCATGGCCGCCGCGCCATCGCCGACGCGAACCGCAACCTGTTCATCGGCATGGGGATGATCTGAAATGACCCGTTCTACCTTCGTGAAAACCGCCTGCGCCGCCCTGCTGGCGGTGACCGCCGCCGGCGCGGCGCTGGCCTCGCCCGGAGCCAGCGTGCCGGCCTCGGGCAAGCTTGCCTTCGACGTGATCCGCAAGGGCAAGGATATCGGCAACTATACGCTGACATTTAACGGCAAGGGCGGCGATCTGACGGTCGGCATCGCGACCGATGTCAAGGTCAAGGTGCCGATCATCGGCGTCAGCGCCTATACCTTCCAGCAGCAAAGCACCGAGACATGGCGCGGCGGCAAGCTGGCGGCGCTGGCCTCTCAGACCGATGACAACGGCACGGCCCACAAGGTCAATTCCGGGCCGACGCCACTGGTCCCGGCAAGCCTCTGGAACGCCGATATCGTGAATGCGCGGCAGGTGCTGAACACCATCAACGGCGGCACCGACAAGATCAGCGTCACGAAACTGGGCGAGGAAAGCGTCAATACCGGCGCCGGTGCGGTCAAGGCCATGCATTACGCCGTCAGCGGCGGGCTGGACCGCGACCTGTGGTATCAGGACGGCAAGCTGGTCCATGTCCGCTTCAAGGCCGAGGACGGATCGACCATCGATTACGTCCTGCGCTGAGCGCGTCGCCCCGTTCCCGACCGGCAGATCCCGACCGGCAGATCCCAGACCGGCAGGCCCCGCGCCTGCCGGCATGGCATCGGCGGCGATATTGCGCTTTGATGCTGCGACATTCGCCACGAATCATCCGGGTCGGGAACCGCCATGAGCAAAAGTCTGCGCCGCGTCCAGTCGGCATTGGAAGCCGCCGGCCTGACGATCGACATCCGTGAAACCGACGACAGCGCCCGCACCGCCGAGGGCGCGGCGGCTGCCGTCGGCTGCACGGTGGACCAGATCGCCAAGTCGATCATCTTTCGCGGCGAGGACAGCGGCCATGTCGTGCTGTTCCTGACTGCCGGCGGCAACCGCGTCGATCCGGCCAAGGCGACGGCGGTTGCCGGGCAGGTGCTGGGCAAGGCCGATGCCGACCTGATCCGCGCCGAGACCGGCTTTGCCATCGGCGGCGTGGCGCCCCTTGGGCATCTGCGCCGGATCGACGCCTTTCTGGACCCGCGCCTGCTGGAATTCGATCAGGTCTGGGCCGCCGCCGGCACGCCGCGCCATGTCTTTGCCATCGCCCCCGGCGACCTGCTGCGCGTGACGGGCGCGGTGCAGGCCGATTTCACCGCCTGAAAAGGGCATGGGCGCAGGTTGATCCCCGCGCCCGCGCCACCTTCGATGCCTGCTGGCGCCGCTATCCGGCGACGGCGCGGTAAAGCCAGATCAGCACCACGGCGCCGACCAGCCCGGCCACGCCCTGCGCCACCCAGCTTCCCGATTGCGCGCTCAGCCCGACCAGTCCCAGCAGCGCATTGCCGACCACCGCGCCGACAATGCCCAGGATGATATTGAGAAACATCCCGGTATCCGCCTTCATGATGCTGCTGGCGATCCAGCCCGCAAGACCGCCGACAATGATCGCGGCCAGCCACCCCAAACCCTGCATCTCTTCCTCCGATTGCAAGTCCCTTGAAACGCTTAACGCAAAGGCCCGGCGCGAGGTTCACGCCGGGCCTGCGAATTCTGCGCCGAAGGGCGGGCGCGGGTCAGTCGCGCAAAAGCTCGTTGATCGAGGTCTTGGACCGGGTCTGCGCATCGACGCGCTTCACGATCACCGCGCAGTAAAGGCTGATCCCGTTCTTCGACGGCATCGAGCCGGCGACCACGACCGAACCCGCCGGCACCTCGCCATAGGTGACGTTGCCGGTCTCGCGGTCGACGATCTTGGTCGATTTGCCGATGAAGACGCCCATGCCAAGGACCGAGCCCTCGCGGACGATGCAGCCCTCGACCACCTCGGAGCGGGCGCCGATGAAGCAGTTGTCCTCGATGATGGTGGGGCCGGCCTGCATCGGCTCCAGCACGCCGCCGATGCCGACGCCGCCCGACAGGTGGACGTTCTTGCCGATCTGCGCGCAGGACCCGACCGTGGCCCAGGTATCGACCATCGTGCCTTCGTCGACATAGGCGCCCAGGTTCACGAAGCTGGGCATCAGGATGACGTTCTTGCCGATAAAGGCCGATTTGCGCACGATGCAGTTCGGCACCGCGCGGAAACCCGCCTCGCGCCAGCGGTTTTCGCCCCAGCCGGCGAACTTGCTGTCGACCTTGTCCCACCAGCCGCTGCCCTGCGGGCCGCCCTGCTGCATCTCCATGTCCTTCAGGCGAAAGCCCAGCAGCACGGCCTTCTTGGCCCACTGGTTCACATGCCAGTCGGCGCCGCGCTTTTCGGCGACGCGCAGCGCGCCCTTGTCCAGCGCCTCAAGCGTGGCCTCGACAGCGTCGCGGGCCTCGCCCCTTGTGGCGGGGGTGATCTGGTCGCGGATCTCCCAGGCGGCTTCGATGGCGGCTTCAAGGGCGTCATTCGACATGGGCTGGCCTCTCTGAGGTGGAAACTGTTCGCCAACGGCTATAAGCCGAGGGTTCCGGTCGTGCAATGCGCGGCATAGAGGCAGAGGTTTCGATGAAAGACGACGACGAGCGCAGCCACCCCTTTCGCGACAGCCAGCAGGACGCCGCCGCGGCGCGCACGCTGCCCGATACGCCGCAGACGCGCTCGCCCGCCTATCGGCTGGCCTTCACCGATACCGAGTTCCTGCTGCGCGAGGAATTGCGCGCCATCCGGCTGCAACTGGAACTGCTGAAGCCGCAGATGATCATGGATGAACGCGGCATCCGCTCGACCATCGTGATGTTCGGCGGCGCCCGCATCCCCGCGCCCCAGCACAAGGACCGCGCCGCCACGCCGATGCTGGCCGAGCTGTCGAAATATTACGACGAGGCCCGCCGCTTTGCCCGGCTGATGACCGAGCGCAGCATGGAAACCTATGGCAAGGAGGACGTCATCTGCACCGGCGGCGGCCCCGGCGTCATGCAGGCGGGAAACCAGGGCGCGCATGACGCGGGCGGCATCTCGATCGGGCTGTCGATCGTCCTGCCGCACGAACAGGCGCCGAACGAATACGTCACGCCCGACCTGTGCTTCAACTTCCACTATTTCGCCATCCGCAAGATGCATTTCCTGATGCGCGCCAAGGCGGTGACGGTGTTCCCCGGCGGCTTCGGCACCATGGACGAAATGTTCGAGACCCTGACCCTGATCCAGACCGGGCGGATGCGGCCCGTGCCCTTCATCCTGTTCGGGCGCGAGTTCTGGCACAAGGTCATCGACTGGCAGGCGCTGGCCGATTACGGCACCATCAGCCCCGAGGACCTTGACCTGATCAGCTTTGTCGAAACCGCCGACGAGGCGGTGGCGATCATCGACGACTGGGAAGCGCCCTGCCCCTGATGCCCTGCCGCTGATGCTGTGCCGCTGACCCTCGGCCCCCGGCACGCTTGCCCCCAGCCCGCTTGCCCCGAACCCGCCTATCCCGATCCGTGCGGGCCGGGGCCGGCGTCTATTTCGGCCACCATGCGACGAAATCGCTGGCGCCGATGGCCGCCTGTCCCGGCGGCCTTAGCCGGGCCGGGCCGGGGTCGATGACGGTTTGGCCGGCCTGCATCGCGCCCTGCCGATAGATCGCATAGGCGATTTCCGGGCGCATGTCGGGTTCGGGCATGTCCTCGACCGCGCGGATGACGATGGTGCCGTGTTTCAGCGCGCGCTGAAAGGCGGTGTCGTCGTGATAGATCGATTGCAGGAAGCGGATGACCTTGGCACGAAACACCGCGCGGTCCTGCGGGGAATCGGCATCCGCGGCGGCGTCCTGCCCGGTCCGGGCAAGGCGGCGCAGTTCGGCCGCCGACTGCGCGTCTTGGGCGCGGTCGATATCGTCGCGCCCGCGCTGAAAGGTATCGGCGGCGGCATCGGCCTGCACGACCGGTGGAATGTCCTGCCGGGCGCTGGCCTGCATCGGCTGCACCGCGTCGATGGAACGGGTCGGCTGCACCGGTCCCGGGCCAGCCCGGCTTTGGATCTGATTGGCGAATGGCAGCATTTCACGCCTCTGACGACTCAGGATTAACTGTCGTTCATCGTAGCTTACAGATCGTGAACTTCACCCATGAAACTAGTTAAAAACTTAACTGTTCCAGTGACTTGACGTCACTCTCGGTGATAAGGGCTGCCGGACAGGATGGTGGTGGCGCGATAGATCTGTTCGGCCAGCATCACGCGCACCAGCATATGCGGCCAGACCATGCGGCCAAAGCTGATCGCCAGATCGGCGCGGTCGCGCAGGGACGCATCGATGCCGTCGGCGCCGCCGATGACAAAGGCCACGTCGCGCGCCTGATCGCGCCAGCCGGCGATCCTGCGGGCAAATTCGGGCGAGGACAGCATCTGCCCGCGTTCATCCAGCACCGCCAGCGCGGCGCCTTCGGGGATGGCACGGGCCAGCAGCGGCGCCTCGGCGGCCATGCCGCCGCCGCGCTTGTCCTCGACCTCGGTCAGGGTGACGGGCGGCAAGCCAAGCGCGCGACCGGCCTTGGCGTGGCGGTCCAGATAATCGTCGATCAACCTGGCCTCGGGGCCCTGCCGCAGCCGCCCGACTGCGGCAATGACCATGCGCATCGCGTGATCCCGGGCCTAGTTCCGGGACTTGCGGGCCTCTTCGGCCGCATGTTCGGCGCGCAGCCGGTCCAGTGTGACCGAGCGCAGCGCGTCGGCCGGCATCCACATCTTTTCAAGCTGATAAAATTCGCGCACCTCGGGACGGAAGACATGAACGATCACGTCATCCGTGTCGATCAGCACCCAGTCGCCGGTATCCTTGCCCTCGACCCGGGCCGAATGGCCGGTCTGCTCTTTCAGGCGCTCGACCAGCTTTTCGGCGATCGCGGCCACCTGCCGGGCATTGCGGCCCGAGGCAATGACCATGTGATCCGCCATGGCCGAACGGCCGCGCAGGTCAATGGCCACCACGTCTTCGGCCTTGTCGTCATCAAGCGAGGTAAGGATGCGGTCCAGGATCTGATCACTGGTCAGCCCGGGCTCGGCGGGGGTCGCGGCCGGCGCAGGGGCCGGCGAAGCGGTATTGGACAGGGGTTCATCCTCCGGTCAGCGCGCCGATCGCCCCCGGCGCAGGGGATGCCCTAAAGATAACATCTTTTCGGGCCATCTCAATGACCGGCGGTGGAATCGGGCTTGTCCGGTGCGGCATGGCCGGCGGCGGTGCCAAAAGGCTGGCCCAGAAGCCGCACCTCGCGCCGCGGAAACGGGATGGTGACGCCATGCTGCTTGAAGGCGTCCCACAGCGCCAGGAACACCTGACCGCGCACATTGGTCAGCCCGGCGGTGGCATCGCCGATCCAGAAACGCAGCACATATTCGACCGAGCTTTCGCCGAATCCCGTGACCCAGCAGACCGGGCGCCGCCCCGAGATCACGCGCTCGACCTCCATGGCGGCGGTGATCGCGATCTCGCTGACCTTGTGCGGATCGTCGGCATATGAGGCGTTGAATTTCAGGTCCAGCCGGACGTAATTGTTGGTATGGGACCAGTTGACGACCTGTCCCGTAACCAGATCCTCGTTTGGAATCAGATACTCGCGCCCGTCGCGGGTGACGACGCTGACATAGCGCGCGCCCAGTTCCTCGATCCAGCCGAAGGTGTCGCCAAGGCTGATGACATCGCCCGGCTTGATCGAGCGGTCCAGCAGGATGATGATCCCCGACACCAGATTCGAGACCACCTTCTGCAGGCCGAAACCCAGCCCGACACCCACCGCGCCGGAAAATACCGCAAGCCCGGTCAGGTCGAACCCCGCCGCCTTCAGCCCCACGATCAGCGCCAGGCTGAACAGCACGACCTGCAACAGTTTCGCCGTCAGCACCCGCATCGTGGGCGAGATGTCCTCGTTCCGGGCCAGCCGGGCCGAGATGATCTGCGACAGCAGCCGTGCCCCCGCGATCAGCAGGCCCGTAACCACCAGCGCGCGCAGAACGGTCAGCGTCGACAACCGGAAGTCGCCAATGCTGATCGCCGCCCGCTCCAGCACGGTGCTAAGCGATTCGGTCAGGCCCATCAGGTCCAGCGTCACCCAGACCCATGCCGCCCAGCTGACGATGCGGCGCAGGAAGCGGTTGGCGATGAACCGCGCCAGGAAAAAGATCAGCACCCATGCCGTCGCGATGGTCGCCGCCAGCGCGATGACCTGACTGCGCGACGGCCAGGTGATTTCGCGCATGATCAGCACGACTGTCCATGACAGCACCGAAAAGACGATCAGAAGCAGCCGGCGGTCGATCTGCAATCCCAGCCGCAGCCGCCATTTCGGCCAGTTCTCGCGGCTGCGCAGCCAGCCGGTGAACCGCGGCGACAGGACCCGCGCCAGCGCCCATGACAGCGCGATCAGCACGACGATGGCGACAAGCTGGTTGCGGCGCGACGGCAGCATCAACAGCGAGAAGAACGTGACGACGCTGCCCCACAGCCCCTGTGCGGCATCGACCATTTCGGGATTCAACTGCTCCATGCCGCGCGCCCCCCTTTGGTCAATTCAAACCCGCATGTGGCGGCGCTGACAAGGACCAGCGGGCCGCGCTGCAATATTGCTTCATGGGCGAAAGACGCGTAAAAGGCCGCTCATGCGAGGATTCGTCTATTTCGACATTCATGACCGCGCCCGCCTGCCGGGCCGGTTCTACGGCGAAAGCCTGTCCATCACCGCCCGACTTTGACGGCGCGGGCGCCTGCGTGCGCCCCGGCCCTGCCCGATGCGACCAGCCGGGCGGCCAGACAGTTTCCATCCCAGCTACTCTTATCCGAAAGAGACAGCCATGACCGGCAAGACCAACGCGGGTGCGCCCCGCACCCTCTACGACAAGATTTTCGACGCGCATGTGGTTGACCGTCAGGACGACGGCACCTGCCTGCTGTATATCGACCGGCACCTGGTCCACGAAGTGACCAGCCCGCAGGCCTTCGAGGGGCTGCGCATGACCGGCCGCAAGGTCCGCCGCCCGGACCAGACCATTGCCGTGCCGGACCACAACGTGCCGACCACCGCCGACCGCGTGAACGGCATCGAAAACCCCGAGGGCCGCATCCAGGTCGCCGAGCTTGACAAGAACGCCCGCGAATTCGGGCTGAACTACTATCCGATGAGCGATGTCCGTCAGGGCATCGTCCATATCGTCGGCCCCGAACAGGGCTGGACCCTGCCCGGCATGACGGTCGTTTGCGGCGACAGCCACACCGCGACCCATGGCGCCTTCGGCGCGCTGGCCCACGGGATCGGCACGTCCGAGGTCGAACACGTTCTGGCCACCCAGACGCTGATCCAGAAGAAATCCAGGAACATGAAGGTGGAGATCACCGGCAAGCTGCGTCCGGGCGTCACCGCCAAGGACATCACGCTGGCCGTGATCGGCAAGACCGGCACCGCCGGCGGCACCGGCTATGTCATCGAATATTGCGGCGAGGCGATCCGCGACCTGTCCATGGAAGGCCGCATGACGGTCTGCAACATGGCCATCGAAGGCGGCGCCCGCGCCGGCCTGATCGCGCCTGACGAAAAGACCTATGCCTATGTCATGGGCCGCCCGCACGCGCCGAAGGGCGCCGCATGGGAAGCCGCGCTGAACTGGTGGAAGACGCTCTACACCGACGAAGGCGCGCATTGGGACAAGGTCATCACCATCCGCGGCGAGGACATCGCCCCGGTCGTGACCTGGGGCACCTCGCCCGAGGACGTGCTGCCGATCACCGGCAAGGTTCCCGCCCCCGAGGATTTCGAAGGCGGCAAGGTCGAGGCCGCGCGCCGCAGCCTTGACTACATGGGGCTGACCCCCGGCATGGAGCTGCGCGACATCAGGATCGACGCGGTCTTCATCGGGTCCTGCACCAACGGCCGGATCGAGGACCTGCGCGCCGCCGCCGGCATCCTCAAGGGCAAGAAGCTGGCGCCGGGCGTGCGCGGCATGGTCGTCCCCGGCTCGGGTCTGGTCCGCTTGCAGGCCGAGGAAGAGGGTCTGGACAAGATTTTCACCGATGCGGGCTTTGAATGGCGCCTGGCGGGTTGCTCGATGTGTCTGGGCATGAACCCCGACCAGCTTGCCCCGGGCGAGCGCTGCGCCGCCACCTCGAACCGCAACTTCGAGGGCCGCATGGGCTACAAGGGCCGCACCCACCTGATGTCGCCGGTGATGGCGGCAGCGGCGGGCATCGCGGGCCACCTGACCGACGTGCGCGAAATCCTGGTGGAAACCGTCTGATCCGGCGCGGGCGGGGGCTCTAGCGTCCCCGCCCGAGCAGGACCAGCGCATTGACCGCGATCATGGCAAGACCTGCGTTCTCGAACCAGAAGTTGAAGCCGACATTCGCGAAATCCATGCTGATGAGCCTGTCCACATGATGAAAACCCACCGCGCGCACCAGTACGAAGCCGCAAAGAACGGCCAGCCCGGCAAGGGCCAGCCCGTTCCCGCGCCTCTGTCCGCGCAGGGTTTTCGCCGCCCAAAGCAGGCTCAGCACGACGCCCGCCACCAGCCCGGCGATGAAGGCCAACTGGACAAGATAGCGCCGGTCGTACCAGCCCTGCGCCCGGGCCAGACAACGGCCGGTGGCGGTCAGCGCGGTTTGCAGGTCAAGCTGCTTGTTGACGGCAAGGAACGCCATCAGCACCGCGATCGCCCACCACAGCCCGCGCGCGGCCCGCGCCGGGCGGCGGCGCAGCACCATGACCGCCAGCACAAGGCACAGGACATACGAGATCACCGTCAGCCAGCCGGTGATTTCGGGATCGCCGATGCTCGGCGTCCAGCCCTGCGCGATGCAGGCGCGCAAGGCCGCAAGATCGGGGAAACCCGCAAACATTCTCACCACCCGCACCAGCTCTCCGGCACCGGCGGCCGGTCTGTTCCGGGTTAACGGGCGCACGCGCCCCAAGTCAATTCTGCGAGGACCACAAAATGGACAAGTTCACCACCCTGACCGGCATCGCGGCGCCCATGCCGCTGGTCAATATCGACACCGACGTGATCATCCCCAAGCAGTTCCTGAAGACGATCCACCGCTCGGGTCTGGGCAAGAACCTGTTCGACGAGATGCGCTTCAACGCCGACGGCTCGGAGGTCGCGGATTTCATCCTGAACCAGCCGGCCTATCGCGAAAGCCAGATCATCGTTGCGGGCGACAATTTCGGCTGCGGCTCGTCGCGCGAACATGCGCCTTGGGCGCTTCTGGATTTCGGCATCCGCTGCGTGATCTCGACCAGCTTCGCCGACATCTTCTACAACAACTGCTTCAAGAACGGCATCCTGCCCATCGTCATGCCGGCCGAGGTCGTGGACGTGCTGATGTCGGACGCGCAAAAGGGCGCCAATGCCCGCATGACGGTCGATCTGGAAAACCTGACCGTGACCACCTCGGACGGGCAGAGCTTTGCCTTTGAACTGGACCCGTTCCGCCGCCACTGCCTGCTGAACGGGCTGGACGATATCGGCCTGACCATGGAGAAATCGGCCGCCATCGACACGTTCGAGACCCAGATGGCGCAAAGCCGTCCGTGGGTCTGAAGCCGCTTGCCGGGGCGGCGCTGATCGCCGCCCTTGGCCTTGCCGCACAGGCGGACCCGCTGCGGATCGCCACCTACAGCCCCGACCTGTCGCGCGACGGGCCGGGGCTTTTGTTGCGCGACCTGACCCGCAGCGGCAAAGCGGCCGATCCCCAGATCGCCGCCGTGGTGCAGGTCCTGCGCGAAACGCGCCCCGACATCCTGCTGCTGACCGATTTCGACTGGGATTACGACGGCCGGGCGCTGTCGGCCTTTGCCGCGCGGCTCAAGGATGCCGGGCTGGACTATCCCCACCGCTTCGCCGCCCGGCCCAATGCCGGGCTGGAAACCGGGCTGGACCTGAACGGCAATGGCCGGCCGGGCGAGGCGGCGGATGCGCAGGGTTACGGCGAATTCACCGGACAGGGCGGCATGGCAATCCTGTCGCGCTATCCCATCGGCCCGGTCGCCGACTATTCCGACCGGCTGTGGCGCGATCTGCCGGGCCAGATCATGCCGCCCTTGCCGCCCGATGTGGCGGACAGGCTGCGGCTGTCGTCCTCGGCGCATTGGGACGCAACGATCACGGTGGCGGGCAGGCCGTTGCGCCTGCTGGCGATGGCCGCGACGCCGCCGGTCTTTGACGGCCCCGAGGACATGAATGGCCGGCGCAACCATGACGAGTTGGCCTTCTGGCTGGGGCACCTGCCCGATCAGCCCTTCGTGCTGGCCGGGAACCTGAACATCGACCCCGCCGATGGCGACGGCCGCCCCGAGGCGCTGGCCCGCATCATGGCCCATGTCACCGACCCCAGGCCGCGCAGCGCCGGCGGCGCGGCGGCCAGGGGCGGCGTCAATGACGGGCAAAAGGGCGATCCGGCGCTGGATACCGGCGACTGGCCGGACGATAAGCCGCCGGGCAACCTGCGCGCCGATTACGTCCTGCCGCAAAAGGGGCTGAAGGTGCTGGGCGCGGGCGTCTTCTGGCCCGCTGGCGGAGAGTTGGCCAAGGCCGCGCTGGCGGCCTCGGCGCATCGGCTGGTCTGGGTCGATCTGGACTGGCCCGCAAGCCAGCCCTGACCCTGCCGCGTTACTGCTGCGGCGCAGGCGCCCCGCCCATGACGGTCCCGTTGACCGAAACGGCGCCGCTGGGGTCGGTCGCGTCGATATCCCAGACCAGTTCGCCATTCGCGCCGGGCTTGCCCATCATCTGCGCCATTTGCAGCATCATCAGCGGCTGCTGGGCCTGTTCGGGCGGCGCGGCCTGCAACGCCGCCTGGATCTTATCGAGACCCGTCGCCGTGACCTTGGCTTTCATCGCCGGCGGCAGGTTCGGGTCGATGCTCGCCTCACCCTGATAGCCGATCTCATAGCCCTCGCCCTTGATCGCACTGGGGGCCAGCCCCATCAGAACCGGCTTGCCGCCAAAGAATGCCGACTGCAACTGCTCGGCGCTGACCTTCTCCAGCGGCGAGGCGGCCTTCAGGTCAAAGCCCTCGATGATCAGCTTGGCCGGCGCGGCAAGGTTGAAACCGCTGACCGAGAAATCGAACGAAATTTCGGTCGGCAGGATCGGCTGCGCCCAGTCCGGTGCCAGCCCGGCGGGAATCTTCAGCCCGCCCAGCGTGACCATTTCGCGAAACTTGCCCTCGGCCTCGACGCCGGACATGTCGATCTGCGCGACGGCCGAGCCGATGCCGAACTCGCCGAAGGGCGAGCCGATCTTCATGTCGCGCAGCGACATGTCCATGGTGGCATCTTCCCACAGCGGCATGGCAGCGCTGAGCTTGTCGCGCAGCCCGTCCTGCGAACCGGCGATCAGCTCTTGCGACGGATGGGCGACGAACCAGCCAAGCAGTCCAAGCACGCCTTGGCTGCGCAGGCCGGAAATCCGCGCGGCGCCGTCATAGCCGGGTATGGTGGCGTCGAACTTCATCGGGCCGAAACCGTTGAGATCGGTATATTCCGCGGTCTGATAGGAGCCTTCGGCGCGATAGGCCATGTCGTAGTCGACACCGCCCGCGGTGCCGGCCCTGCCGGTCAGCGTCGACTCGAACTTGTCGGTGCTTTGCGTATCGCGCGAAAACAGCACGGGTTCGGCCGCGCCGGGCTCAGCCGCGCCGGTTTCGGGTGCAGGCGTGCCATCGGCGGACACCGGCACGGGCGCCGGCTGGTATTGCGTCGTGTTGACGGTATAGCCCGTCATCACCGCCTTCTGTTCGCGAAAGCCCGGCAGGGCCTCGTCCCAGATGCCGGTCGACTCGATCTTGGTCGAGGCGGTCTGCTCCATCACGCCCGGCACGTTCACCGACCAGGACATGACCTGATTTTCGCTGACACCCCAGGTGCCGTCGCCATTGTCGGTCAGGTGATAGGTCAGCGCGCCGACCTCGACCTTCATCGTCTTGTCGGGGATCTGCGCCAGCAGCGGCTTGGCGTCGATCACCAGATCATAGGTCTCGCCCTTGGGGGTCACGGTGACCACGCCCTCGGTTCCGCCGAAATAGGTCTGGAAGATGCCCTTCAGGCGCGCGGCGCCCTCGTCGGTGGCGGGGACTGCCCAAGCCGCCGAGACCGGTCCCAGCGCCAGCAGCGCCACAAGCCCATGCTTGAGATACATTATCGATAGCTCCTCAACTCGATTACACGCAATTCCCTTTTTCCGCGCGCAATATGTCAAACAGGACGACTCGGGGGAAGCCTCAGAACTCGACCCCCGGCTGGGCCTTGATGCCGTCGCGGAACGGGTGCTTGACCACCTCCATCTCGGTGACAAGATCGGCCAGTTCGATCAGTTCGGGCTTCGCGTTGCGGCCGGTCAGCACGACATGGGTCATCGGCGGCTTTTCGTCGCGCAGAAAGGCCACGACCTCGGCAATGTCCAGATAGTCATAGCGCAGCGCGATGTTGATTTCGTCCAGCAGCACCATGCGGATCTGCGGATCGCGGATCAGCTGCTTCGCCTTGTCCCAGCCGGCGCGGGCGGCGGCAATGTCGCGTTCCTTGTCCTGCGTTTCCCAGGTAAAGCCCTCGCCCATGGCGTGGAACTGGCACAAATCGCCGAAATGCGTGGTCAGCAGGCGGCGTTCGCCGGTGTCCCATGCGCCCTTGATGAACTGCACCACCGCGCAGGGCATCCCATGCGCGATGCAGCGCAGGATCATCCCGAACCCGGACGAGGACTTGCCCTTGCCCTTGCCGGTATGAACGATCACCAGCCCCTTTTCGCCGGTCTTTCCCGCCATCATGCGGTCGCGGGCGGCCTTGATCCTTGCCATCTTCTCGGCGTGGCGGGCGTTGTCGGCGCTGTCCATCGGGCACTCCTTCGCTTGACAAGTCGGGACCGGGGGCGCAGAGCTTTGGCTGCGCTGGTTCCTGTCCTATGACAGGCCAAGAGGGAATGCGACAGGCGAAAGCCTGAAAGCAGCCGCCCCCGCGACCGTGACCGGAAAGGCCGCCCGAGGCCACTGGCGTCAGCCGGGAAGGCGGGCCGGCCGCTGGCGAAAGCCTGAATCCGCAAGCCGGGAGACCTGCCCGCGCGAAGGATTGACCGGCGGACGGGGTGTTCCTGCCCGGGATGGCGCGGCCATGTCAGGCCCGCGCCCCCGTGCCAGCATCCTGCCCGCCAGAACGGATGAAGGGCGCATGACCGTCACGCTGCATGTCTGCATCACCTGCCGCGCGGGTGAGCCCGCCAACGGCGCCACGCCGCCGCCCGGCGCGCGCCTGCACAGCGCCCTGACCGGGCTTGGCGCGCCGGCGGGCGTCAGCATCGTCCCGGTCGAATGCCTGTCGGCCTGCAACAACGGCGCCGCCATCGCGCTAAGCGGGCCGGGCCGCTGGACCTATGTCTATGGCCGCATGACGCCCGAGGACGCCGCCGAAATCCGGCAGGGCGCCGCCGATTACGCCGCCAGCAACGACGGCATCGTGCCATGGCGCGACCGCGTCGCCATTTTCCGCAAGCGCAGCCTCGCGCGTATTCCTCCGATTGGGTAGCACATGACCGACCTGACCAAGACCCCCGTCACCGTCATCACCGGCTTTCTGGGCGCCGGCAAGACCACGCTGATCCGTAACCTGACGTCCAATCCGCAGGGCAAGCGGCTGGCGGTGCTGGTCAACGAATTCGGCACCATGGGCGTCGATGGCGACATCCTGAAATCCTGCGCCGATGAAAACTGCCCCGAGGAAAACATCATGGAGCTGTCGAACGGCTGCATC
>RRZU010982814.1_pt1 | contig 26840 bp, 22 predicted proteins | sample 2165561 | NCBI WGS metagenome assembly RRZU01 (sample SAMN10456909, study PRJNA506462) | wastewater metagenome | isolation source: wastewater sludge | place: USA: Moscow, Idaho | reverse complement strand
TTCATGGCCTTGATGCGGGCGGCTTCGGATTTGGCTTCGTTTTCCAGCCGCTGCTCTTTTTGTTCCAGCCAAGAAGAATAATTGCCCTTCCACGGAATGCCGTGGCCGCGGTCGAGCTCTAAAATCCATTCGGCGGCGTTGTCGAGGAAATAGCGGTCATGCGTTACCGCCACCACGGTGCCGGGAAACCGCACCAAAAACTGCTCCAGCCATTCCACCGATTCGGCGTCCAAGTGGTTGGTCGGCTCGTCCAACAGCAGCATATCGGGCTTGGAGAGCAGCAGTTTACACAAGGCCACGCGGCGTTTTTCACCGCCGGAAAGGTTGCCGATTTTGGCATCCCATTCAGGCAGCCTTAAGGCATCGGCGGCAATTTCCAATTCGTGCTCGGCACCGCCGCCGGTGCTGGAGCCGGCCGCGATAATCGCTTCCAATTTGCCTTGTTCTTCGGCCAACGCATCAAAATCGGCATCCGGCTCGGCATACAGCGCATACACTTCTTCCAGCCGCTTTTGTGCCGCCGCCACTTCACCCAAGCCGCTTTCCACTTCTTCGCGCACGGTTTTTTCCGGGTCAAGCTGCGGCTCTTGCGGCAAATAGCCGATGTTGATGCCACTCATGGGAATGGCTTCGCCGTCAAATTCTTTGTCTACTCCGGCCATAATGCGCAGCACGGTAGACTTGCCCGAGCCGTTTAAGCCCAGCAAGCCGATTTTGGCACCGGGAAAAAACGACAGCGAAATGTCTTTAATGATGGTTTTTTGCGGCGGCACAACCTTGCTCACACGCAGCATGGAATAAACGTATTGGCTCATTATTTACTCTTTAAAAAATTCAAAAATTGGCGCACGGTTTCAGGCAGCCTTAAGTAAAGGTTGATTTAATCAACCACGTTCTAAAGGCGCAAACACAAAGCCCATATTCTAGCCTATTTTAGCGGCTGCCGCAGTGGCGGCTTTTGGGTTAAAATAGCGCCTTTGCCGCCGTTTTGCATAATCCAGGCTTTATTCGGAATCCTTTATGGAATTTATCAGCATCGTTATCGACTTTATCCTCCACATCGACCAGCACTTGCAGGATCTTAGCGCTCAATACGGGCCGTGGATTTACGCCATTTTGTTTTTGATTGTGTTTTGCGAAACCGGGTTGGTGGTAACGCCGTTTCTGCCCGGCGATTCATTGTTGTTTGCTGCGGGCAGCTTGGCGGCGGTGGGCGGCATGAATATCCACTTGATGGTGGTATTGCTGCTGGTGGCGGCCATTTTGGGCGATGCGGTGAATTTTGCCATCGGCAAATACTTTGGCGAGCGGCTGTTTGCCAACCCCGATTCCAAAATCTTCAAACAAAGCTACCTGAAAAAAACCGAAGCCTTCTACGCCAAACACGGCGGTAAAACCATTATTATTGCGCGCTTTATCCCGATTATCCGCACTTTTGCCCCGTTTGTGGCGGGCATGGGGCATATGCACTACGGCCGCTTTATCCGCTACAACGTGATTGGTGCCTTCGCGTGGGTGTTGCTGTTTTCGTATGCGGGCTATTTTTTCGGCCAATTGCCGATTGTGAAGCAAAATCTGTCGCTGGTGTTGGCGGCGATTATCGTTTTGTCTATTCTGCCCGCGGTGATTGAAATCGTGCGCCACCGCCGTGCCGCCAAAAAAACGGCGATTAATCCTGAAAATCAAAGTACGCCATGAGCCAAGCCCTACTGTTGTTTTGTGTTGAAGTGGAAGTGGGGCGCACCCCCAGCGATCCTTTGCCTGCCGACTGCGGCGGCGCTTTTGTGAATGTGTACTTGGCCGCGCCCGACATCCGCACCGCGCTGGATTGGGCCGAAGAATGCCTCAGCCGCGACAACTACCGCGTGCACAGCTTGGAAGCGGTATTTAATTTGGACTTGGGCGAATACATCCGCGATCCCGAAGCCGAAGGCGAGCCGGAATACGAAGACCTGCTCGGCCTGCTGGATCAAGGCGGCGCATGGTATGGCACCTTCCATTGCTACCCGCCGGATGAAGCGCCGCAGCGGCTGCATTAAGCTTCAGCCCGAATACCGTTTGCTTCAAAATCAAGCCGCAATAACACCAAGGGCAGGCATCAAGCCCGCCCCCGACAACCCATAAAGCCCCGCCCATGAGCCGCATCGCCCTGCTACCCGACCACCTGATTAACCAAATTGCCGCCGGTGAAGTGGTGGAGCGCCCGGCCAATGCGCTGAAGGAAATCCTCGAAAACAGCATAGATGCCGGCGCCACCCAGATCAACATCGAATTGGCGGGCGGCGGCATCAAATTGATGCGCATCACCGACAACGGCAGCGGCATGGCCGCCGACGATTTGGCGCTGGCACTGGCGCGGCACGCCACCAGCAAAATCAGCAATCTGGCCGATTTGGAACATGTGGCCAGCATGGGCTTTCGCGGCGAAGGGCTGGCCAGCATTGCCTCGGTAAGCCGCCTCACCCTCACCAGCCGCCGCACCAACGATGCCCACGCCAGCCAAATCTTGGCCGACGACGGCCAGCTCTCCCCCATCCGCGCCGCCGCCCATGCGCCCGGCACTTGTGTAGAAGTGGCCGAGCTGTTTTTTAACACCCCGGCGCGGCGCAAATTTCTGAAAGCCGAAGCCACCGAATACGCCCACTGCCTAAGCATGGCCGAGCGGCTGGCACTGGCACACCCGCATATCGGCTTTGAATTAAGCCACAACGGCAAAACCGCCCTGTCCCTGCCCGTACAAACCTTGGCCGAACGCGTGGCCGCCATCTTGGGTGCCGATTTTCAGGCAGCCTCGCTGCCCATCGACAGCGGCAACGGCGCCATGCGCCTCTACGGCTTTATCGGCAAGCCCACCTTTGCCCAAGGCAAAAGCAGCCAGCAATATTGCTTTGTGAACCAGCGTTTTGTGCGCGACAAAGTGCTGCTGCACGCGGCCAAACAAGCTTATCGCGATGTGTTGCACCACGCCGTTACCCCCGCCTTTGCCCTGTTTTTGGAACTGCCGAGTGCCGAGGCTGATGTCAACGTACACCCCAGCAAAACCGAAGTGCGCTTCCGCCACAGCCAGCAAGTGCATCAGCTGGTATTCCACACCCTCAACAAAGCGCTGGCCGCCACCGATGCCGCCAGCACCGAATCGGTATCGCAAGCAGGCGCTTTATTGCAAGACATCGTGGCCACCCAGCCCCACAATGTGCAAAACCTGTTTACCCGCCCTGCCGCCGCTTCAGGCAGCCTCGGCAACACCGGCAATAGCGGCCGCGCGCCCATGCCCTACCAAACCGCGCGCGCACCGGTACAACAAGGCTTAAGCCTGCGCGAATCGCAAGCCGCATTGGCCAGCTATGCCGAGCTCTACCGCCGCGACCCGGCCGAAACAGACACCGACAGCGAATTAAGCGCCCTTGAGCAAGCCCAAGGCCTTGCCCCCGCCCACCGCCCCGAGCTGCCGCCGCTGGGCTATGCCATCGCCCAACTGCTGGGCATTTATATCTTGGCGCAAGGCGAAGACAGCCTGCTGCTGATCGACATGCACGCCGCCGCCGAGCGCGTGAACTACGAAAAAATGAAAGCCCAGCGTGCCGCTTCAGGCAGCCTGCAAAGCCAGCCGCTGCTGATTCCGCTCACCCTGGCCGCCAGCCACGAAGAAATGGCCGCACTGGCCGAACACGGCGACACCCTACGCGGCTTCGGGCTGGATTTATCCGCACTGGGCGCCAACACCATCGCCATCCGTGCCGTACCGCACATGCTTATTCAAAGCGATGCGGCAACACTGGCGCGGCAAATGCTGGCCGACATGGCTGCCAGCGGCCACAGTAACGCCATCGCCGAGCGTGAAAACCAAATCCTCGCCACCCTCGCCTGCCACGGCTCTGTGCGCGCCGGACGCAAACTTACCCTGCCCGAAATGAACGCCCTCTTGCGCGATATGGAACAAACCGAACGGGCAAACCAATGCAACCACGGCCGCCCCACCTGGATCAAACTGCGCCTACAAGATCTAGACGCCCTGTTTTTGCGCGGGCAGTAAATAGTTAAATGCGCCTTGGCATGCCCTTAAGCTATTCGCCCAACATCCGATGCTTGTGCGCAAAACAAGAGCCTCATACCACTTTGGCCGATAGGCCAAATGTCGGATTCAAGAATCCAACCTATCGCCTGCCCACCGTAGGGTGCGCCCCGCGCACCACAGCAAGATGATTGATCGGTACGCATGGCGCACCCTACTGATTGAAAATCACAATCTCAATGCAGCAATAGAGAAACGCATCAAAACGATAATGAACATAGATATGCCAACAAAAAAAGGCTGCCTGAAACTTTCAGGCAGCCTTTTCACAACATTAAAACTTAAATCATGATTAAAACTTAAGCCATACCTTTGGCTTTCAGCACTTCCATCATGGTGCTGCCCAATTCGGCCGGACTGCGGGTGTAGGCCATGCTGGCACGCTCAAAGGCGGCAAATTTTTCTTCGGCTGTGCCTTTGCCGCCGGAGATAATCGCACCGGCGTGGCCCATGCGCTTGCCTTTGGGGGCGGTAACACCAGCGATGTAGCCCACCACCGGTTTGGTCACGTTCGACTGAATAAATTCGGCCGCTTCTTCTTCCGCAGTGCCGCCGATTTCACCAATCATGATAATCGCGTCGGTGGCCGGGTCGTCTTGGAACAATTGCAGGGCGTCGATTTGGTTCATGCCCGGAATCGGGTCGCCGCCGATGCCGATGCAGGTAGATTGGCCCAAGCCCAATTTGGTGGTTTGCGCCACTGCTTCATAAGTCAGCGTACCGGAGCGGGAAATAATGCCGATGCGGCCGGGCTGATGGATGTGGCCGGGCATAATGCCGATTTTGCACTCGCCCGGGGTAATCACGCCGGGGCAGTTGGGGCCGACCAAGCGGGTGCCGTTGCCGTTGGTTTCCAAATAGCGTTTGGCCTTGAGCATGTCCAGTGTGGGCACGCCTTCGGTAATCACCACAATCAGCTGCACGCCGGAATCCACGGCTTCTACGATGGAATCCAACACAAACGGTGCCGGTACGTAAATCACCGAAGCATCGGCGCCGGTTTCTTTTACCGCTTCGTTCATGGTGTTGAACACCGGCAAGCCCAAGTGGCTTTGGCCGCCCTTGCCCGGGGTAACGCCGCCCACCACTTTGGTGCCGTAGGCCAGCGCCTGCTCGGAGTGGAAAGTGCCGTTTTTACCGGTAAAACCTTGTACCAATACTTTGGTGTCTTTGTTAATCAATACGCTCATTCATGTTCTCCTTAGGCTTTTACGGCGGCAACGATTTTTTCGGCTGCGTCATTCAAGCCGTCGGCAGAGGTCAGTTTCAGGCCGGATTCGTTCAGAATTTTGGCACCCAGCTCGGCATTATTGCCTTCCAAGCGCACCACCACCGGCACAGTGACGTTCACTTCTTTTACCGCCGCCACAATGGCTTCGGCAATCATGTCGCAACGCACAATGCCACCAAAAATATTGATCAACACGCCTTGCACCGACGGGTCTTCCAAAATCAGTTTGAACGCTTCTACCACGCGCTCTTTGGTGGCACCGCCGCCCACATCGAGGAAGTTGGCCGGTTGGCCGCCTTTGAGTTTGATGATGGCCATGGTGGCCATCGCCAAACCGGCGCCGTTTACCATGCAGCCGATATTGCCTTCCAAGGCCACGTAGTTAAGATCAAACTCGCTGGCTTTCAGCTCGCGTTCGTTTTCTTGCGATTTGTCGCGCAGCTCGGCCACTTTGGGCAGGCGGTAGAGTGCGTTGCTGTCGATGCCGATTTTGCCGTCGACACAGGCCAGCTCGCCGTTTTCGCGCACCGCCAGCGGGTTGATTTCAAACAGGGCGAAATCATTGTCGATAAACGCTTGGTAAGCGCCGCTCATCAGTTTAACAAACTGGTTGATTTGCTTGTCTTTCAAGCCCAGTTTAAACGCCACTTCGCGCGCTTGGCACGGCTGCAAGCCCACCAGCGGGTCTACGGTGACTTTAAGGATTTTTTCCGGCGTTTCTTCGGCTACTTTTTCAATTTCCACGCCGCCTTCGGTAGACGCCATAAAGGTGACACGGCGAGTGGAGCGGTCCACCACGGCACCCAAATACAGCTCGGTTTGCACCGGGTACATGTCTTCACACACCAATACGCTGTTTACCGGCTGGCCCAGCGCATCGGTTTGGTAGGTAACCAAGCGGGTGCCGATCAAGCTGTCGGCCACTTCTTTGGCTTCTTCGCGGCTTTTCACCACTTTCACGCCACCGGCCTTACCACGGCCACCGGCATGTACTTGGGCTTTTACCACCGCAAACTTGCCGCCCAATTGGTCGTAAGCGGCCGCGGCTTCTTCGCCGCTGGCCGCCAAAATGCCGCCCTGCACCGGCAGGCCGTAGCTTGCCAGCAAGGTTTTTGCTTGATACTCATGTAAATTCATCAGAGTTTCCTCTATGTGGGTTGGATTAAACTAAAGCAATCGATAACGCCCGAGCATGAAAAAACCACCGCTGTCGGCCGTTTTGGCGGCCATAGCGGTAGTCTTATATAAGATATAGGCTTTAAAAACCGATGATTAGAGTATATGCCAAAACAGGCGCTTTGAACAGCGGTCTGCAGTGTTCAAAGCCAAGGGCATACGCACATCAGCATCTGTTTTTTACCTCAAAACACCGCTCTTTGGTGCAACGCATACGCCTTACTCCGAGCGGGCGTAATAGACGGTGAGGCTGGTTTTGGCCAAGGTGTGGGCGTTAATCACAAAACCGGCCATGCTGGTGGTGACATCGGCGGCAATATCCAAGGTATCGGTGTCCAAGGCATACACGGTAAAGATATAGCGGTGCGCCGGATCGCCCACCGGCGGATAGCAGCCCATATAGCCCGTATTGCCGCCGTCGTTGCGCATTTGGCGTGTGCCTGCGGGCATATTATCGCCGCTGGCGGCACCGGCGTTGCGCGGCAAAGCATGGGTGTTGGCAGGTAAATTAAACGCCAGCCAATGCCACCAACCCGCACCGCCGGTGGGGGCGTCCGGGTCGTGCATGGCGATGGCAAAGCTGCGGGTGCCCGCCGGTGCGCCTTGCCATTGCAACACGGGCGACTGATTATCGCGGTCGGCTTGGTAGGCGGCATCCAAATGGCTGCCATCGGCAAATTCAGGGCTACTAAGAGTAAAAGCAATGTTGTTCATATAAAGCTCCTAGGCAATGAAACAAGGGCAAATGATGAATTAAAGGCTGCCTGAAAGGTTTATTTTACGGCAATTCTAAGGCGCAATGATGTCAAACAGAATACCCGACGATTCTGATAAATGGATTTTATTGCCGATGCGTTTCAGGCAGCCTAATGCCCATTAAAAAGCCAAGCCGAAAATACAGGCTTGGCTTATGTATGATTATCAAAATGCAAGCATGCGCTTATTGCCGCCACGGCAGCCACATTCTGGCCAGCCCATACAGCAATAAACCGCCACCGCCCAGCAGCACAAACAACAGCCCTTTTTTACGCGCATTGGGTGCAAACCAATAAATCGCCAAGCTGAAGCTGAAAAACAGCGCTGTTACCACCCACACCAATTGTTTGTCTTTATAGCGGTTCAGCGTGTAGCTTTCGCTCATCATCACATAAACCTGCCACAAAGCGGCGGCAGACATTGCCAAAATGCCGATGGGCAAAAAATACAGGCCGAGTAATTGGGTGTTCATATTAGCTTATTGTGTTTAGGCTGCCTGAAGCTTTCAGGCAGCCTTAATCATACATTCCGGCATCAGCCGTGCAATGCCCGCTTATCCGCCGCCAATGCCGCTTCGTGCAACACTTCCGACAAAGTGGGATGGGCGTGAACAATACGGCCGATGTCTTCGCTGCTGGCCTTGAATTCCATCGCCATCACCGCTTCGGCAACCAGCTCGGATGCCATCGGGCCGATGATGTGCACGCCCAAGATGCGGTCGGTTTCGGCATCGGCTAGTACTTTTACAGTGCCTTGCGCCAAGCCCAAACCTAAGGCGCGGCCATTGGCACCAAAGCCGGATTGGCCTTTTTTGTAGTTCACGCCTTCGGCTTTAAGCTGTTCTTCGGTTTTGCCCACCCAAGCGATTTCGGGGTGGGTGTAAATCACCCACGGAATGGTGTTGAAATCCAAATGCGGTTTTTGCCCGGCAATGCGCTCGGCCACGGCCACGCCTTCATCGCTGGCTTTGTGTGCCAACATCGGGCCGCGCACCACGTCGCCAATCGCCCACACATTGGGCAAATTGGTGCGGCAGTCGGCATCTACTTTGATGTAGCCGCGCTCATCGATTTCCAGCCCCACTTCAGCGGCATTCAGCCCTTGGGTATTGGGAATGCGGCCGATGGCCACAATCAGTTTGTCGAAAGTGGCGCTGTGGTCGGCATCTTTGAGCTTGTAGTTCACGGTAACGCCGTTTTTGTCTTGGCTCACCGTGCTGATTTCCACCCCCAGCTCGATTTTCAGCCCTTGCTCTTTGGTAAAGGTACGCAAGGCTTCGCGGGCGATTTGCTGGTCGGCCGCGGCCATAAAGGCGGGGGCGGCTTCCAGAATGGTGACGTCGGCACCCAAGCGTTTCCACACCGAGCCCATTTCCAAGCCAATCACACCGGAGCCGATAACGCCCAGTTTTTGCGGCACCGCTTCTAGGTTGAGCGCGCCTTCGTTGTCCAGCACGTTGATATTGTCGATGTCGATTAAGGGCAGTGGGCGCGGCACCGAACCGGTGGCGATAATCACCTGCTTGGCTTCCACGGTTTGCTTGTCGCCATTATTATCCACTTCAACTTGCCATACATCACCGTTGCGGCCTTTCAGGCTGCCTTTACCGTGCAGGCTGTCGACCTTGTTTTTCTTAAACAAAAAGCCGATGCCGCCGGTGAGCTTGGTAACAATCTCATCCTTGCGGGCAATCATTTTGGCGGCATCAAAATTTTTAACATCCACTTCAATGCCGTGTTCGGCAAAGTCGTGGCTGGCGGCGTGGAAGTTTTCGCTCGATTGCAGCAAGGCCTTGGAAGGGATGCAGCCCACATTCAAGCAGGTGCCGCCCAGCGCCGCTGCATCACCGGCCTTGTTTTTGCCCGCATCGATACAGGCGGTTTTAAAACCCAGTTGTGCAGCACGAATGGCCGCAATATAGCCGCCGGGGCCGGCGCCAATCACCACAACATCATATTGAGACATATTATTTCCTCTTGCTTAAAGGTGTAATACCAAACCCGGTTGTTGCCGGGCTTGGCATGGGTTTAACAGCCGGATTGCCGCCGCTTATTCGGGCTGATACAAACGGCTTTCCAGATAGCTTATCAGACGTCCGGCTTGCGCTCCGGTAAGCGGCTTGCCCTGCTCATCCCAACCTTGCACGCCGTCTTCCGCCCATACCGCAGCCGGTTTGCCGTTACCGTACCAGAATTCTTGTTTCACTTGCTGGCCATCGCCTACACTGACCTGCATCACCAAGCGGCCTTGTTCATCAAACGCTTTTTGATTGCCATTGGCGGCATCATCCGCCAATTCTATCGCCAAACGGGCGCGGCCTTGTTCATCGTAATAAGTGACCCAGCCGTGGTTTTTGCCGCGTTGGTAATGGGCGCTCTGCATCACTGTGCCGTCGGGGCGGTACCACGTTACCGGGCCGTCAATGACATCGTTATTGAAATTGCGCAAGCCATTGGGATGGAAAATGATGGCCGGATCAATCTGCTTGGCTTGGCTATCCTGATAGAAATCTTGTACTACCCAGCCACCATTGGCGGTTTGACCCAACACCTTGCGGTAATAGCCGCCCACCGCCGGGGTGCTGCGATATTGGCCGTCGGCATCGAAATACAGATCCGCCTGCTGCGGCTGGCTGGCAATTTGCGCCAATATTGCACGCTGGTTGCGGGCCAAATCGCCGCTATTCAGACCAACGCTAGGCGTGCTTTGGCAAGCGGCCAAGCCCAAAACGGCGATGGTTAAGGTGGTTTTCAGCCAAATTTTCATAATATGCTCCTTAATGAACAACGATGCCGAACAAATTGATATGGATAACGGCCATATTTTCTTTAGGGTGGTCTTCTATTTATTGGGGCGCAAGGCCGGTGCGGCTTTGATCATCTCACCCGCACAGGGAAGCTGCAACCGCTGTATTTAAGCTCACATTCATTGCTTTTTTCTCGGCATTCCCGCAAAACACGGCTTTCTGCTGCGGCTTTATCATCCCCGCCTCTTGAGAATAAAATGCCATTTCCCCATGCCGATGCTATGCATGCATTCCTGACGTGCACGGCCACGTAACAACTTTTTTGCCCACAATTTTTTAATCCGGCATTGATTGCGCGGCGCTTGGAGGTTTCATTTTCGATAGGATATAAATTTCCACTCTCCGAGTCGGATATCAGAGCACCATGTCTGTTTTCCCAAACTTCCGTATGCCTTGCTGCTGAATTACCGCTGCCACGATTAGCAGCAGCCTCGGCAGGCGAACCACAACGCCCTTGACCCGGAATCGGCACTGCCCCCGGCGGGCAAGGGCCAGATGGCGGCGCCTGCCCGAGCGCACTCGTAGACAGAAGCGAAACAGTAATTAAAGCCATTAACGAAGCTGTGCGTAACATAATGCCAACCTCCTGCTTTACCTTATCCGAAGATGATTAATATCACCAAAGCCTACAAGTACCTTGAATAGCCGTAAACAAGTGTGCTGTTTGCACTAAACCAAAAGGTGGCTTTTAAGCCCACTTCCATTACACGCTCCCTATCACGGCCAGAGCTGTCCTATTTAATAAAGGTGATTCAAAAACCATGCGTAGGTCGGATTCTTGAATTCGACACTGTAATCGAAAAGGCCAAAAAACATCAGTATCTTGTTCTTTGAACCAGTGTCGGATTCAAGAATCCGACCTACGGCTGGTAAATCTGACAGCTCTGTGTCGATGGTGTGGCGCTAACTGTGCTGCTTATTCCGCCGGTTGATACAAACGGCTTTCCAGATAATTAAGCAAGTACACTGCTTGTGTTTCGGTGATGGGTTTGCCCTGTTCGTCCCAAGCTTCGAATTTGTCTTCAGTCCAAATAACGGCCTGCTTGCCGTTGCCATACCAGAACGCCTGTTTGGCTTGCTGGTTTTCGTCCATGCTGATTTGCATGATCAAGCGGCCTTGTTCGTTAAAGGCTTTTTGATTGCCGGTGGTGGTATCATCAGCAAATTCCATCGTCAGTCGAGGGCGGCCTTGTTGGTCGTAATACGTTACCCAACCATCCAGTTTACCGCGCTGATAATGGGCGCTTTGCGACAAAGTGCCATCGGGGCGATACCAGCTTACCGGGCCGTCAACCACATCGGTGCTGAAATTGCGCAAGCCATTGGCGTGGAAGATTATCGCCGGATCAATCTGTTTGGTTTGGCTATCCTGATAGAAGTCCTGTACTACCCAGCCACCATCGGCGGTTTGACCCAATACTTTGCGGTAATAGCCACCCGCCACGGGGGTGTTGTGGTATTGGCTTTCGGCATCGAAATACAAATCCGCTTGCTGTGGCTGACTGGCGATTTGTGCCATTACGGTACGCTGATTGCGTGCCAAGTCACCACTGCTTAAACCGGCATTGGGCATACTTTGACAGGCGGCCAAGCCCAAAGCGGCAATCATTAACGTGGTTTTCAACATGATTTTCATCACACACTCCTTATCGGCAACGGTAGGGGCTGTACTGAGTCATTTCCTCACCATTGCTGTGATTGGTAACCCGAATCACTGCGCGCGGATACACTTGGCACAAAGTATCGCGCGCAGTGGTAATGCCCGCCTCGTTGCTTTTAACATCGGCACGCTTGCTCAGTAAATTACCTTTGCTGTCATAAGCACCTATGGCATAGGCGGTGCTGCTATGCTTGGTGCTACAGGCTGCCAACAAAGCAAATGCTGCCAACAATGATATGTATTTCCACATAATCTCTCTCCCGTAAATCATCAACACACAACAACACAATGCCGCCCACGCAGTGGACGGCATTATCGACATTAAATATCCAAAATCAAACGTGCCGGATCTTCCAGTGCTTCTTTAATGGTCACCAAGGTGAGCACGGCTTCGCGGCCATCAATAATGCGGTGATCGTAAGACAAGGCCAGATACATCATCGGGCGCACCACCACTTCACCGTTTTCCACCACTGCACGCTCTTTGGTGGCGTGCATGCCCAAAATGGCCGATTGCGGCGGGTTAATAATCGGGGTAGACATCATCGAGCCGAAGGTGCCGCCGTTGGTGATGCTGAAGGTGCCGCCGGTGAGGTCTTCCAATGCCAATTTGCCGTCTTTGGCTTTCACTGCGTAATCCATAATCGCCTGTTCGATTTCGGCAATGGTCATTTGGTCGGCATTGCGCAAAATTGGCACCACTAGGCCGCGCGGGCTGCCGATGGCAATACCGATGTCGAAATAGCCGTGATAAACGATATCGGTGCCGTCAACAGAAGCGTTGACCACCGGGAATTTTTTCAACGCGGCCACGGCGGCTTTTACGAAGAAAGACATAAAGCCCAGCTTAACGCCGTATTCTTTTTCGAATTTGTCTTTGTATTTGTTGCGCAAGTCCATAATCGGCTTCATGTTCACCTCGTTAAAGGTGGTGAGAATGGCGTTTTCGGCTTGCGATTGCAGCAGGCGCTCGGCCACGCGCGCGCGCAGGCGGCTCATGGGCACACGCTGCTCGGCACGATCACCGGCCACCGCTTGCGGCACCGGCTTGGCCGAAGCCGGGCTTACCGGCGCGGCAGCCAAGGCCGCGGCAGCGCTTTGCACGTCTTCTTTCAGCACACGGCCATCGCGGCCGGAGCCTTGTACCGCTGCCACATCCACGCCTTTTTCGGCTGCCAATTTGGCCGCAGCGGGCATAGCCACACCGGCTTGGGCATTGCTGGCTGCCGCTTGCGGTGCCGCTTCGGCTTGAGCCGGGGCAGCGGCGGGCGCGGCATCGCCGGCTTTCGCGGCGGTGTCGATTTTGGCCAACAGCTGGCCTGCGGTGACGGTGGCGCCGTCTTGCTCGATGATTTCCACCAACACACCGGCTTGTTGGGCGGGCAGCTCCAGCACCACTTTATCGGTTTCTAAGTCAATCAGGTTTTCGTCGCGCTCAACGTATTCGCCCACTTTTTTATGCCAAGACATCAAGGTGGCTTCGGAAACGCTTTCAGGCAGCATGGGTACGCTTACTTCAATAATCATGGTTTTCTCCAGTTGGGGAGGCCACCGAGGTGGCCTAATTATAAATAGGTTTATCTCGGTGGTTTATTTCACATCAAGGGCATCGTCCAGCAACTGCTTGAGCTGGGCAACGTGTTTGCTCATATAGCCCACTGCCGGTGAAGCGCTGCTGGGGCGGCCGGCAAACAATACTTTTTGTTTGCTGGTAGACAATTCTTCGATGCGGTGGCGGATTTGATACCAAGCGCCTTGGTTTTTCGGCTCTTCCTGCGTCCACATGATTTCGGTGGCATTCGGATAGCGGCTCAGCTCGGCAGCCAATTGCTCGTAGGGGAAGGGATAGAGCTGCTCCACCCGCATAATCGCAATGTCTTGCTGTAAGCCCTGCTCTTCACGCGCTTTGGCCAAGTCGTAATACACTTGCCCGGCGCACAACACCACACGTTTGGCGGTTTCTTCATTACCCACCACCACATCACCGATAACCGGGCGGAATTCGCTGCCTTCGGTGAAGTCGCTCAAGGGGCTCATGGAGTCTTTAAAGCGCAACAAGCGTTTGGACATAAAAATAATCAGCGGCTTGCGATAAGGGCGCAATACCTGGCGGCGCAACACATGGAACATCTGTGCCGCTTCAGAAGGCATTACCACCTGCATATTGTGTTCGGAACACAATTGCAGCCAGCGCTCCAAACGGGCGGATGAATGCTCGGGGCCTTGGCCGTCGTAGCCGTGCGGCAGAATCAGGGTAAGGCCACACAAGCGCCCCCATTTGGTTTCGCCCGAAGCGATAAATTGGTCGATGGCCACTTGGGCGCCGTTGGCAAAGTCGCCGAACTGGGCTTCCCAAATCACCAATTGATCCGGTGCCGCGCAAGCAAAGCCGTAATCATAGGCCAGCACTGCTTCTTCGTTCAGAATCGAGTCGATTACCATAAAATTGGCTTGGTTGTCGGCCATATGGCGCAGCGGCACATAAGCGCCGTCATCGCTGCGCTCACGGTTTTGGTCGTGCAGCACGGCGTGGCGGTGCGAGAAAGTGCCACGGCCGGAGTCTTCGCCGGAAATACGCACGCCGTTGCCTTTGGTCACCAAGCTGGCATAGGCCAAGGTTTCGGCCATGCCCCAATCGATGTTTTGCTCGCCTGCGGCCATGGCGCGGCGGTTTTCCAGCAATTTTTTCACCGTATTGTGCGGCGCAAAACCTTCAGGCAGCGTGGTGAATTTGTCGGTAAGCCGCTTGATGTCGGCCGCGGGCAAGGCAGTGTCGGTGGGGTGGTTCCAATGGGTGCCGAAATACGGCGCCCAGTCCACCGCGTGTTTGTGTTTGTAGTCGGTGAGTGTGGTTTGCTCCACATGCTCGCCTTTGTCGAGCGCATCGCGATAAGCCTGAATATAAGCTTCGGCTTCTTCCGGCGTTACCACGCCTTCGCCGGCCAAGCGCTCTGCATACAGCCCGCGCACGCCCGCATGTTTGGCAATGCGTTTGTACATCATCGGCTGGGTGAGCATGGGGTCGTCGCCCTCGTTGTGGCCGAGCTTACGGTAGCACACCAAGTCAATCACCACGTCTTTGCCGAATTCTTTGCGGTATTCCATCGCCAGCTGCATCACATAACACACCGCTTCCGGGTCGTCGCCGTTAACGTGGAAAATCGGCGCTTCCACCATTTTGGCGATGTCGGTACAGTACACCGATGAGCGGGTATCGCGGGTGTCGGAGGTGGTGAAGCCAATTTGGTTGTTAATCACCAAATGGATGGTACCGCCGGTGGTGTAACCGCGCGTTTGCGACAGGTTAAATGTGCCTTGGTTTACGCCCAAGCCGATAAAGGCCGAGTCGCCGTGAATCAGCACCGGCAACACCGCATCGCGGCCGCCATCACCACGGCGGCGCTGGCGCGCACGCACCGAGCCTTGTACCACCGGATTCACAATTTCCAGATGCGAGGGGTTAAACGCCAGTGACACATGCACCGGACCATTGGCGGTGGCCACATTGGAGCTGAAGCCCATGTGGTATTTCACGTCGCCGCTGGGCAGTTTTACGGTGTATTTGCCTTCAAATTCGCTGAATAAATCCCGTGGTGATTTGCCCAGAATGTTCACCAGCACGTTTAAACGGCCCCGGTGCGCCATGCCGATCACCACTTCTTCCACGCCTTGGGCGCTGGCATTTTGAATCAGGTAATCCATGGCCACAATGGCACTTTCGCCGCCTTCGAGCGAAAAGCGTTTCTGCCCCACGTATTTGGTGTGCAGGTAGCGCTCCATGGTTTCGGCAGCGGTGAGCTCTTTCAAAATGCGGCGCTTGGTGTCGCTATTCAAGCGCGGGGTAGACAAATCGCGCTCTACGCGGGTTTGCACCCAAGCTTTTTCTTCCGGGCGGGTAATGTGCATGTATTCCACGCCGATGGTGCCGCAATAGGTTTGCTCCAGCTTGCCGATGATTTCCGACAAGGGCAGCTTTTGGCTGCCTGAAAAATTGCTGCCCACATGAAACTGCACCGCCATATCGGCATCGGTGAGGCCGTGGTGTGCCGGATCCAATTGCTCCAAATATTCTTTGGGCTTGCGTTGTAAGGGGTCGAGATTGGCATTGCGCGAACCCAAGATGCGGTAGGCCGACATCAGCCGCAATACCGACACCTGTTTTTGCATCATATTGAAGTCGACTTCACCCTTGGCCGCGGTGCCGCCCTGGCTTTTTTGCTTGGCCAGATTGATAAACGACTCTTGAATCGGCCGGTGTGCCACGTCTTTGCCGCTGCTGCTGGGCAAGGCGGCTACTTTGTCGAAGTAGTCTTTCCAATAGCCGTCTACCGAATTGGGGTCTTTCAAATAACTTTCATACAATTCCTCAATATAAGGTGCGTTGGCACCGTATAAATAAGAAAGGCTGGTTTGTTCTTTCATCATGGCAAAAGCCCTTTAACCTGTTTGCAAGCCATACAAAGAGTAGGATACCTACTCCAAGAAAATCATCTGTATCCGCATCATAGTCAATTAAATTTAAACTAATACGACGTTGGCTCGCCTTAGCGCAAAGCGAACGATTTTGTAAACTGCTAAAGCAACAACAAAAATCTGTTCCGTACTAGGTGTACTGTCTTCGGCTCAGCTCGAAGAGAACGATTTGCTAGGGTGCTGAAGCACCCAGTAAATCAGTTCCGCCTTGTCTTAGTTTAAATTTAATCCACTATAGTTGATGCTGCTGCGGATGTTGATTCCCAATCGCCACGCTGTGACTCCCCGCTCAGCGGTGCATGGCGATACGGAATAAACATCGTTCAGGCAGCCTAAAATAACCGTTTAGGCTGCCTGAAAGCGTTTTAACGCTGGTTTACCGGAATATAATCGCGGCGTTGTTCGCCGGTGTAGAGCTGGCGCGGACGGCCGATTGTTTGGTGCGGATCGGCAATCATTTCGTGCCAATGCGAAATCCAGCCCACGGTGCGTGCCAAGGCAAAAATCACCGTAAACATCGACACCGGAATGCCTAGGGCAGACAACACGATGCCGGAATAGAAGTCCACATTCGGGTAGAGTTTGCGTTCCACAAAATACGGGTCTTCCAAGGCGATTTTTTCCAGCGCCATCGCCAGCTTGAATTTAGGGCTGTCTTGCAAGCCCAATTCGGCCAGCACTTCGTCGCAGGTTTGCTTCATGATAGACGCGCGCGGATCCATGTTTTTGTATACGCGGTGGCCAAAGCCCATCAGGCGGTAGCGTTTTTCTTTCACGCCTTGCATGAATTCTTCTACATTGGCCACATCGCCGATTTCATCCAGCATTTTCAGCACCGCTTCATTGGCACCGCCATGTGCCGGGCCCCACAAACAGGCAATACCGGCAGCGATACAGGCAAACGGATTGGCACCGGAAGAGCCGGCCAAACGCACGGTAGACGTGGAGGCGTTTTGCTCGTGGTCCGCATGCAAAATAAAGATGCGGTCCAGCGCCCGTACCAGCACCGGATTCGGTTCGTAAGGCTCACACGGAGTGGCAAACATCATGTGCATGAAGTTGGCGGTGTAAGACAGATTGTTTTTGGGGTAGTTGAACGGCAGGCCGTTGGAATAGCGGTAGCACATGGCCGCAATGGTGGGGATTTTGGCAATCATGCGGGTTTCGGCAATGCGGCGGTGATCCGGATCGCTGATGTCCAGACTGTCTTGGTAAAACGCCGCCAAAGCACCCACCACACCCACCATCATCGCCATCGGGTGCGCATCGCGACGGAAACCGCGGAAAAACCAAGTGAGCTGTTCGTGCACCATATTGTGGCGCAGAATGGTGGTTTCAAACTCTTGTTTCTCTTGTGCATTGGGCAATTCGCCGTTGAGCAGCAGATAGCAGGTTTCCAAATAATCGCTGGATTCAGCCAATTGCTCAATCGGATAGCCACGGTAATACAGCTGACCTTTATCGCCATCAATAAAGGTGATTTTCGATTCGCACGAGGCGGTGGAGGTAAAGCCGGGGTCGAAAGTGAACATATCGGTACCGGCGTACAATTTGCGGATATCAATCACATCCGGGCCGAGGGTGCCGCTTAAAACGGGCAACTCCAGATTGTCTTGCCCCTCGATCTTCAATGTGGCGTTTTGAGACATCTCTACTCCTTTTTTCTTTTGGTAAACAGCAGGCTGCCTGAAAGCGTTGCCTTACAGCTAATCGCTTTAATTAAGGCTTGGCCTGCCTGATTTTATGCAGCAAGGGAATAAAAGCGGGGTTGTTGGTGCTTTCTTTTTGATTCACCAGCGCCAGAAATTCCTGATCCGGTAAATCCAAAATCTGCACCAACACCGCCAATTCGTCGTCACTCAAGCTGTCGAACTCTTGCGCCATAAACCGCCCCAGCACAATATCCAGCTCCAGCAAGCCGCGGCGGGTAAGCCAGCGGATGCGGCGGCGTGCGGCATCATCAAAGTGCATTACACCGCCCGCTTCAACATGATTTCCTTAATTTTGCCGATTGCACCGGTGGGGTTCAGGTGTTTCGGGCACACGTCCACACAGTTCATGATGCTGTGGCAGCGGAACAAACGGTAAGGATCATTCAGGTAATCCAAGCGCTCGTTGGTGATGGTGTCTCGCGTGTCGGCAATAAAACGGTAGGCATTGAGCAGGCCGGAAGGGCCGACAAATTTGTCCGGATTCCACCAAAACGACGGGCAGGCTGTGGAGCAGCAGGCGCACAAGATACATTCATACAAGCCATCCAATTCTTTGCGCTCTTCCTGTGTTTGCAGGCGTTCGCGCTCAGGCGCCGGGTGGTGGTTGACCACATAAGGCTTGATGGAATGGTATTGATTGAAGAATTGCGTCATGTCCACAATCAAATCGCGGATAACCGGCAAACCCGGCAGCGGGCGCAGTACAATCGGCTGCTTCAGGCTGCGGATGTCGGTAAGACAGGCCAAGCCGTTTTTGCCGTTGATGTTCATGCCGTCGGAGCCGCAAATGCCTTCGCGGCAAGAGCGGCGGAAGGCAAAGCTGTCGTCTTGCGCTTTGAGCTTCACCATCGCATCCAGCAATTTCACATCAGTAGGCTCGATTTCCAGCTCGTAGTCCTGCATATAGGGCTTGGCATCTTTGTCCGGGTCGTAGCGGTACACTTGAAAACGGATTTTTTCCATGGGGGCGGTTCCTTAGTAAACGCGTTTGGCCGGCTCGATGTAGTCCACAGTGAGCGGTTTGGTGTGTACCGGCTTGTAAGTCAGGCTTTGGTTGGCTGAGTAATACAGGGTGTGCTTCATCCAGTTGGCATCGTCGCGCTCTTGGTGGTCGTCGGATGCATGCGCACCACGCGACTCTTTACGCGCCTCGGCCGAAATCAGCGTGGCTTGCGCCACTTCAATCAGGTTGTCCAGCTCCAAAGCCTCAATGCGGGCGGTGTTCCACACGCGGCTCTTGTCTTTGATTTCGGTTTTGGCCACTCGGGCCGCCACTTCGCGGATTTTTTCCACGCCCTCTTTCAGCAACACATCGGTACGGAACACACCCGCGTGCGCCTGTACGGTGCGCTGCAACTCGTTGCGCACCGCATCCACGCTTTCGCCACCGCTTTGGTTTTCCAAGCGGTGCAAACGGTTTACGGTAAACTCGGCTGCGTTTTCAGGCAGCGGCTTCCAGTCGCCATAGTTTTGAACAAACTCAACCATGCTGTCGCCTGCCGATTTACCGAACACCACCAAGTCCAACAATGAGTTGGTGCCCAAGCGGTTGGCACCGTGCACAGAGGCACAGGCACATTCACCGGCAGCGTAAAAGCCTTTTACAACCGCTTCGGGGTTGTCGCCTGCGGGTGCCACCACTTCGCCGTGGTAGTTGGTGGGAATGCCGCCCATCATATAATGGCAGGTGGGCACCACCGGAATCGGGTCTTTAATCGGATCGACACCGGCAAACTGAATGGCAATCTCGCGGATGCCCGGCAGTTTTTCGATGATTTTTTCTGCACCCAAGTGATCCAGCTTCAGCAGCACGTGGTCTTTGTTTTTGCCCACGCCGCGGCCTTCGTGAATCTCCATCGCCATGGCGCGTGACACCACATCGCGCGAAGCCAAATCTTTTACCGTGGGCGCATAGCGCTCCATAAAGCGCTCGCCTTCGGAGTTGAGCAAAATACCGCCCTCACCACGCACGCCTTCGGTAATCAACACGCCCGCCCCGGCGACGCCGGTGGGGTGGAATTGCCAGAATTCCATGTCTTCCAAAGGAATACCGGCACGCGCCGCCATGCCCAAGCCATCGCCGGTATTCATAAAAGCATTGGTGGAAGAAGCATAAATACGGCCGGCACCGCCGGTGGCAAACAACACCGCTTTGGCGTGCAGAACGTATACATCGCCGGTTTCCATTTCCAGCGCCGTTACGCCGACCACATCGCCTTCATCGTTGCGAATCAAATCCAGCGCCATCCACTCCACAAAAAACTGGGTGTTGGCACGCACGTTTTGCTGATACAGGGTGTGCAACATGGCATGGCCGGTACGGTCGGCCACGGCGCAGGCGCGCTCCACCGCACGCTTACCGTGCTCGGCGGTGTGGCCGCCAAATGGGCGCTGATAAATTTTGCCGGACTCTACGCGGTCAAACGGCATGCCCATGTGTTCCAGCTCAATCACGGCTTCGGGAGCACGGCGGGTCATAAATTCGATGGCGTCTTGGTCGCCCAGCCAGTCGGAACCTTTTACGGTATCGTACATGTGCCAGTCCCAGCGGTCTTCCTGCACATTGCCCAGCGAAGCGGAAATACCGCCTTGCGCCGCCACGGTGTGCGAGCGGGTGGGAAATACTTTGGACAACACCACGGTATTCAAACCGGCTTTAGACAATTGCAAGGCCGCACGCAAGCCCGCACCACCACCGCCCACAATCACGGCATCGAAACGACGAACAGGCAAACTCATGCTAACCCCCAAATCACTTTAACCGAATACACCAAACAGCCCACCAGCCACACAATGGTGGCCACATGCAACGTGAGGCGCAAACCGAATTTTTTAATGTAGTCCATCCACAAATCGCGTACGCCAACCCAAGCATGCAGCATCAAGGCAATCACAAAAATCTGCGTTACCAAGCGCACCCAAGTTTGGCCAAAAAACGCCTGCCATTGCTCGTAGCCACTGGGCAACATCACCAGCACCGCCACAAAAAACACAGTGTAAATCAGCATCAGCACCGCTGTAATGCGCTGCATGGCCCAATCGCGCAAACCATAATGGGCGCCGGTCAGTTTACGTTCACTCATAACAAGCACACTCCTGCAATCACAACGGTGAGCACAATGGCGACCACAAACACAGCTTTGGCCGTGGCGCGGGCGGTTTGCAATTCCAAGCCTTTATGGGCATCCAGCAATAAAAAGCGGATACCGGCCAAGCTGTGGTGCAGATAAGCCCACAACAAACCGATTAAAATCAGAATCACCAGCGGGTTATTCACCCAAGCCTGATAGCTTTCAAAAGCAGATTCTTTAGACAAGGTGCCGGCAAACAGACACAGCAACAGCGGCAGGCACACAAACAATGCCACGCCGCTGATGCGGTGCAAGATGGAAACAATTCCGGGGATGGGCAAGCGTATGCTTTTCACATCAAGGAACTTAGGCCTTTTTTTATGCATCACGATTCCTCTATTTCTAGAACTCAAAACAAACTCGAATAAACCAACTCAACACATGCAAATCATGCGGCTGCCTGAAACAGCCGCACCATCCGTTAATTTACCGCTTTTAACCCATATTGAACAGGTTTTTTTCATCGCAGCGCAGCATTTCTTTACACCGCCGAGGGTGCTGAGGGTGCTGAGGTTTGTAACATCAACACACCGGGCACCACATAACGGCGACGCCACTCCAGCGGCACCCCCGATGCAGCCACGCTCAAACGATACCAACACCATGCGGGCGCATGGGCATCGGCTTTTAGTAAGCGCGCCACTTCCGGCGGCAAGCCCTGCAACGCCAAAAACTGCAAAGCCGTTTGCACTGCCACACCATAATGCAGCTGCAAAAAAGAATACATACTTAAGCGGCGGTGCACAAAGTGCATATTCAACTCCGGCAGTTGCGCCACCGGCATCAAGGCTTCATCTAAAGCCACCGCTTGATGGCCATGCCGCCACAATACCGCCAGCTTCCACACCGGCGCTTGCGCGCGCAATTGCAATTGCACCGCAGTTTCATCATCAGCAGGCACAGATGCCACACTCAGCACCTCCGCACGCGGCCACATTGGCGCGGTTGCCGTGTGCAGCAAAGCACTGCTATCCACCAAAGGATAATCGCCCCACTCCGCATTTTTGTGGGTTACATAAGTGCCCACGCCTTGCTGGCGCCCCAATACACCCTGCGCCACCAATTCACTCAAGCCTTTGCGCACCGTACCTTGGCTGATTTGCCATTGATGCGCCAAATCCCATTCGCTGGGCAGATACTGCCCTGGCTTCAAACTGCCCTCAGCCAGTTGGTGCAGAATTTTCTCTGCCACTTGGCGATACAAAGGCATGGCGGAACGGATGGGCGTGTTGTGCATAAGGCGGTATTGTACGGCTTTTTGGCCGCCTGTAAACCAAGTCTTATATAAGTTATAAGTATTTTCGCTGCACTGGCTTAAATATTTTCAGGCAGCCTGGATTTGGCAGCGCACAAAGCCCTCTTTTTTGGTATGATGATTCGGTTTGGTGCACAGCAACAGCCTAATACCAATCCTAAAAAATAACCTAACTGCGTTGACTCGCCTTAGCACAAAGCGAACGATTTTGTAAGGTGCTAAAACATCAACAAATTCTGCTCCGTACTAGGTGTACTGTCTGCGGCTCGCCGTCTTGTTATCTTATTTTTTAAAATCGGTATAATCCGGCGCAATCCAATCGCCACCATACACGTGGGTCGGTTTTCATAACCACCAGCGCGTTTTATCTTTAAATAAAGTGCATCCAGCCCCTCATTTAAATCCATAAAGACACTCAATAAAGGAGAGTTTCGGTATGAAAGCACCTGTTCGTGTAGCAGTCACCGGCGCAGCCGGCCAAATCGGTTATGCTTTGTTGTTCCGTATTGCCAGCGGCGAAATGCTGGGCAAAGACACCCCAGTGATTCTGCAATTGCTCGACTTGCCGCAAGCGCAAAACGCCGTTAAAGGCGTAATGATGGAGCTGCAAGACTGTGCCTTCCCGCTGCTGGCGGGTATGGTGGCCACCGACGACCCGGAAGTGGCTTTCAAAGATGCCGACGTGGCCATTTTGGTGGGCGCCCGCCCGCGCGGCCCAGGCATGGAACGTGCCGATTTATTGTCGGCTAACGCCCAAATCTTCACCGTACAAGGCGCGGCCTTAAATAAAGTGGCCAGCCGCAATGTCAAAGTGCTGGTGGTGGGCAACCCGGCCAACACCAATGCCTATATCGCCATGAAGTCCGCCCCCGATTTACCGGCCAAAAACTTCACCGCCATGCTGCGCTTGGATCACAACCGCGCCTTGAGCCAAATCGCCGAAAAAACCGGCAAAGCCGTGGGCAGCATTGAAAAATTGTGCGTGTGGGGCAACCACAGCCCTACCATGTATGCCGACTACCGCTTTGCCACCATCGACGGCCAAAGCGTGAAAGACATGATTAACGATCAAGACTGGAACGCCAACACCTTCCTGCCCACCGTAGGCAAACGCGGCGCCGCCATTATCGAAGCACGTGGCCTGTCTTCCGCCGCTTCCGCCGCCAACGCCGCCATCGACCACATCCGCGATTGGGTGCTGGGCACCAACGGCCGCTGGGTTACCATGGGCATCCCTTCTGACGGTGCCTACGGCATTCCCGCAGAAACCCTGTTCGGCTTCCCGGTAACCTGCGAAAACGGCGAATACACCGTGATTAAAGATTTACCAATCGACGACTTCAGCCAAGAGCGCATCAACATCACCTTGAAAGAACTGGAAGACGAAAAAGCTGGCGTAGCGCATTTGCTGTAAAAAGCGCTTATTGCTTATATCTGCACCATTAAAAAGGCTGCCTGAAATTTTCAGGCAGCCTTTTTTAGGATATTTTGATACCGATTAGATCAAATCTTTTCAAATTTAGCTTATTAAACCAATCCCAAAAAATAACTTTAAAGAATAGAGATTATGACGCCATCGACGTAGATTGGGTTAACCCAACCCACTCATAAGGTTGGGCTTTTATATAAAGTTATTTTTTGAATTGGTATTGTATTAAGTACATAAAAAACGCCACAACTCCTAAAAGGTTGTGGCGTTGTGATACCCTAGTCAATCATAACAATAGATAAATACCACTCTCTTCCACTATTGCGATTAACACGTTAAATAATGCCATTGGTATTTAGAAACTCCGTGACATTGGCATAACTACCACTCACACCATCAAACGTCACTGTATTGGTATAAGTTTGGCCATTTTCGGTTGTTTCAAAACTCAATGTTTTAGTTGTGTCATTCCAGCTGGCGTTGCTTGGATTAACCCAGTCAGGATTTTTAACATCCAAACTCTGGGCAGACAACACATCGGTAAACACCAACTTGTCCTTACCTACAGTAAAGTCTTTAATAACATCATGGCCGTTGTTCTGGTTCACCGAATAAATAAAGCGATCAGAACCATCACCACCAGTTAAAACATCATTGCCTTTACCACCCATGATGTAATCACGTCCGGCGCTGCCCACAATGGTATCAACCCCATTACCACCATCCAACACATCACCGGTTCGGATTGCCCATGCGCCCGCAGTGTCTTTGACCACATCCTGTAAGTCATTCAAAGCCGGGAAGTGGTTATCTTTAACCAGCAAGGTTTGGCTTAAGTCCAGCGTTTGCCATGCACCGCCACTGCTATTGTGCGGCTCATATTGGAAATGCAAAACACCATTGCTGCCTTGCTCCCAATACAGCAATTCAATTGCAACCATACCCCCTTTAACATACACACCATCGGGATGAGGCGTATTACCACCAGAGGTTGAGTTCAAGCTATTAGAAGTTCCCGGGCTACGGATACCATCGAATTGAATGGCTACTTGGTCATCAATCTTCAGGCGGAAACCGTCATCTGAATATACGGAAAAGTCATAATAACCTTGTTCCATATAAATATAACCGGTAACCCGCACACCTGCATCAGTGGTTCTGCCAAGGCCATGCTCAATCTGTAGCGATGCCGCATCGGTATTGCCATTTTGCGACAGGAATTTATACAGCGCACTATTATCTACCGTGAGGCTGCCTGTATTATCCCCTTTATCCAATAAAGGATTGGTGCCCAAACTATTGCTTACCCCACCGTAATTGATCTTGGTAGCCGTGAAGCGTGCATCAGGAGTGTTGGCATCGGCGGCAATATTGCTGCCAACAATCCCATCCGCCCCACCGTTGGCGGCATTACGGCCACCCACAATACCCACCATATCACTGATTCTATCCAAATTACCATATTTGGTGTCATCAACATGCTCACGACGACCCGAAGTACCTGCAGCTATATCATTGTAACCATAAAACTCGCCGTTCAAGCCCAGCAGGCTATTGTCGATTGCCGTTAAGCTATCCACACCATTCATCACCGTGTTCGCATGGCTAGTAACACCGTTGATATTAATGGTCAGCGTAGTTTGTGCGGCATTGTTGGTACCATCGGTCACCTCATAGGTAAACACATCCTGTATGGGACTGTTGGTGGTAAGGCCAGACACCTTGGCCGGATCTGCCTTATAAACGTAGCTACCGTCTTGATTAATGGTTAAGGTACCGTATTTACCCACGATGGTAGAGGCCGCACCCGCATTTACGGCAACGGCACTGCCCACACCCGTTACTTGGGTAATATTCAAAATACCATTGGCGCTGCTGTCTTGCCCCACTTTATTCGGGGTAACATCACCTGCCACCGTCAATACATTAATGGAATCGGGTGCTGCTGCCAAGCCATACATACGTGCCATAACATCGATTTTAACGGTCGAAGCTGCAGTATTGTTAGACAAATCTATTTTTACCAGATCTCTCCCACCATTAATGGCATATAGCGTCTGTTCATCAACACCTACGAGCGAATACATATTCGAACCAACACCGGCATCAGTAAATTTCAATAATGTTTTCACTTCTTTAGTAGCCAAATCATAGCTTAACAAGCTGTTACTTCCTGTTCCGCTCGTAGTGATATACAGCTTGCCATTTAGATAAACGATATCACCAGATGAGCTGGGAATATCATTACTCAGTAATGCTGCTCGGCCTGTGGTCATATTGATTTCATATAACCCTCCTCCTTCCGCCGCTGCATACAGCTTACCTTGATTATCAAAACCAAGAGCATTAAGGTTAATGGTGCCTACATTCAGGCCGCGACCAAATGGAGTAGTCGCGCCATTGGTAGGATCAATTTTATATAACCGGCTTGATGTACCTCTACCCAATACATAAACTTCACCTTGGTTATTTACCGCCACATCACTTAAAGTTCCTATGTCTAGGCGCGAGCCAATTTGTTGAAACTCCCCAGTAGCTATATTTAGCTTTCCAAAATCACGCCCACTTGTTACCCCATAAACCAATTTATCGGCTAATGGAACCAAGTCCAGATTATTCACATCTGGCACCGCTATCAATTGCGTAGCTTCAGTATTAAATGTCAGCTTATTGGCGGTGGGATCGGTATCTCGACCACCATTAGCTAAACCACCATCATCCACCACATGGAATTGAATTGTGGGTGCACTGCTGTTTGCACTAATCGGCGCGGTGTACACCAATTTACCCGCATCCAAATCGGCCTTACTCACAATAGCGGAACCAGAAATAATTGGTATACCATTCAAAGTCAGCGTCCCCCCGGTGGCCGGGAATATGATGACTTCTTTAAAGGCATTCGGCGCCGGCTCATCGACGAGATCCTTGAAGCCGAAATCCGCCACCGTCAATACCACCTGTGCTCCAGCCGCAAGTGCAAAGCTCTTATCAGTACCATCCGGGGCGTCGTTCACCGGGGTGACGTTGAAGGTGATGGTGTTCGGTTTGCTATCAAAGGCACCCGCGCTGTCTTGGACGCTGAAGGTGAAGCTGGTGTACGGGCTGCCGTTGCCGTCTTTGGACGGGGTGAACACCAGTT
>RRZU010734083.1_pt1 | contig 26848 bp, 18 predicted proteins | sample 2165561 | NCBI WGS metagenome assembly RRZU01 (sample SAMN10456909, study PRJNA506462) | wastewater metagenome | isolation source: wastewater sludge | place: USA: Moscow, Idaho | reverse complement strand
GCAAAAACATTGATTGGTAAAGCTCACGAACATAACGCTAAAGTTTACTTGGTAAACACTGGCTGGAATGGTACTGGCAAACGTATTTCGTTGAAAAATACACGTGCTATCATCGATGCTATCATCGACGGTTCAATTGAAAAAGCAGAAACAATTCACATTCCAATTTTGAATTTGACCGCTCCTAAAACTTTGAACAATGTTGACACTGAAATTCTTGACCCACGTAACACGTATGCTAATGTTACAGAATGGGAAACTAAAGCTAAATCGCTTGCTGCTAAATACATCAAGAACTTCGAACAATACTGCGATAACGATGATGCGAAAGCATTAGTTGCCTCAGGACCACAATTGTAAGAATAAAAAAATAGTTTTTAAAAGGGCTGTTCAGGTAAGTTGAACAGCCCTTTTTTGTGCTTTTACATGAATTTATTTTTCAAATATGCGTTCTTTTAACATATCTTTGGACTATAATTCATGTAGAATCTATACTTGTTTACAATATGCCAAAATTAATTATTTTTGACTTAGATGGAACTCTTTTGGATACGATCCAAGATTTGACAAACAGCACCAACTATGCACTGAGACAACATGGTTTTCCCGAACATTCAATCGAGACTATTCGCCAGTTTGTAGGAAATGGTGTAAACAAATTATTGGAAAGAGCATTGCCTGAGAATAAACGTAGCTCCGACTTTGTTTCAATGTTAAAAATTGATTTCATAAAATTTTATTCTGCTCATACAGATGAATTTACAAAGCCTTATCCTGGAATCTCTGATTTATTGACCAGACTTTACAACGAAGGATATCAAATGGCTATTGCTTCCAATAAAATGCATGATGCAACAGTAAGATTGATAAGAAGATTCTTTCCAAACATTGAATTCACAGATATTCGGGGACAACAAGAGGGTTTCCCAACCAAACCAAATCCGGCTATTGTAGAAGAAATTCTTAAATTGGCAAAAGTAGAAAAAAGCAAAATCCTCTATGTAGGTGATTCTGCGATAGATGTAGCTACAGCATACAATGCAAAAATAGCCTTTACAGGTGTACTTTGGGGGTTTCGACCACAAAAAGAAATGGAAGAAATAGGAGCAACTTCATTTGCCAAAACAACCGAAGAATTATATAAAATCATCAAGAGATAAATAAAATAAGCCTTTCCACAAAAAACAGGATCCGACAAATAGAAAAAGAACATTTCCAACTTTGTAGCATAGAGGAAATAATTTTACCTTTGCAAAAAATAAGCAAAACAATAAAAAAACAAACAGTATGTTTAAAACAAACCAGTATTTCGAGGGAAAGGTCGTTTCGATCGGTTTAGATTCTGCCGAAGGAAACGCTACAGTGGGTGTAATGGCCGCAGGAGAATACGAATTCGGCACAAATACTATAGAAATTATGACTGTCATTTCAGGTCAGCTCACCATTCAACAACCTAACGAAACAGAATGGAAAACCTATAAAAAATTCGAAAGTTTTGTGGTTGCCAAAGGGGTTAAATTCAAAGTCAAAGCTTCTGAAGACACCCCATATTTGTGTTTGTACAAATAAATTCACTTGCAATAAAGCTTGTTTCTTCCTGAGACAGGCTTTGTTTTTATGTTTGATGAAAAGCAGTACCTTTGCCATTAACTTAAAATAAGTTGTCAAAGACAAATTCTTCCGAAATGAACCGGACAAAAACACACAAAGAAAAATACAAAATGTTGGTACTCGACCTCGACGACACTTTGCTTAGAGACGACTACTCCATTTCCGACCGCAACAAAGAATTACTGGCTCAGGCACAACAAAAAGGCATTAAAGTTGTTTTGGCTTCGGGTCGACCTACTTCATCGATGCTACATTATGCAAAGGAACTTCAACTCGCAAATTTTGATTCCTATATGATTTCATTCAATGGAGGAGTAGTAACATCATTGAAAGATAACTCTGTTTTGTTTGAAAAAAGTCTCACTCGAGATGAAATACATAGTTTGCACGACTTTAGCGTGAAAAACAATGTGCATATCATCACTTATTCGGATAAAGGCATAATCAGCGAAACAGATTCAAAATACATTGATATAGAAGTAAATTTAACCGGTATTCCTCACCATAAAGTTCCCAGTTTCAAAGCAGAAGTGAATTCACCTGCCGTCAAATGCATTTTATTAGAGGACCCTGACTACCTGAAACAAGTAGAAAAGAGACTAAAAGCAGAACGTACGGATTTAAGTGTCGCTCTGTCTAAACCTTTTTTTCTGGAAGTAATGCCACGGGGCATCGATAAAGCTGCCAGCATTGATTTTCTAGCACAAAAATTGGAAATTAAACAAAGCGAAGTAATCGCAGTAGGCAACGCGGGAAATGACCTCACAATGATTCGATATGCCGGACTTGGCGTTTGGGTGAATAATGCAGCTCCCGAATTACGTCACAAAGCAGACATGGTGGTTGCATCAAACAACGATGATGGTGTAGCGGAAGTAATTGAACGTTTTATTCTGAACTAAGAAATCTCATTTTCAGGTTCTAATAAAATAAAAAAAATATTTGTGCATTTTTCCTTCTTCACAATTTTAATAATCTTCATTGAAAATTTTCTGGATATTTCTCTCTTTTATATTTGTTGAAAAAACAGTACATTTGTGGTTGAAAAATGGACGAAAATAGTAAAAACATAGAATCTCAAATCGGCGAGTACACTGATGACAACATCAAAACCCTCGAATGGCAAGAGCATATACGCTTGCGTCCGGGAATGTACATCGGAAAATTAGGGGATGGAACATCTCCTGATGATGGGATTTACGTCCTTTTAAAGGAGGTCATAGACAACTCTATCGACGAGTTTACAATGGGTAACGGTCGCACCATTGAGGTTACAGTCAATAACAAAACTGTTACAGTCCGAGATTTCGGTCGCGGAATTCCCCTCGAAAGCATAGTAGATGTGGCATCCAAAATGAATACAGGGGCAAAATACGATTCTAAGTCTTTCGTAAAATCTGTTGGATTGAACGGGGTCGGATTAAAAGCGGTAAACGCCCTATCCTCATATTTTTCAATTCAAAGTTTTCGAAATGGAGAAACATCGAAAGCAGAATTTTCATGCGGAAAAATCACCTCAAAAACAGGTGTTCTTAAAGATCAAAAGGACAATTCGAACGGTACTTACATTACGTTTGACCCGGACGAAAAAATTTTCGTAGAATTTCAATATAACGACGAGTATATTGAAACATTACTAAAAAATTATGTTTACCTGAACTCGGGTCTCACCATTCTTTTTAATGGCAAAAAGTTTTTTTCAAAAAACGGTTTGTTAGATTTACTTTCCGACAACATTACATCAGAAAGTCTTTATCCAATTGTTCATTTAAAGGGGAACGATATTGAGATTGCCTTTACGCACATCAATCAATACAACGACGAATATTATTCCTTTGTAAACGGGCAGCACACAACACAAGGAGGAACACATCAAGTAGCTTTCCGTGAGGCTCTGACAAAAACCATCAAAGAATATTACAATAAAGGCTTTGAATTCTCGGATATTCGCAATGGATTGGTTGCTGCAATAAGCATCCGGATCATTGAGCCGGTTTTTGAATCTCAAACAAAGACGAAACTTGGTTCGAAAGACATGGAACCTAATGGGATTTCCGTTTATAAATATATTAATGATTTTGTAAAAAAAGAAGTAGACAATTTTTTACATAAGGAAAGTGATGTTTCCGAAATTCTGTTGAGAAAAATCATTGATTCTGAAAAAGAAAGAAAAGCCATTGCCAGCGTTTCAAAAATTGCCAAAGAAAGGGCAAAAAAATCAAATCTACATAACAAAAAGCTACGCGACTGTCGTGTACATTACTCCGACGGAAAAGGCAACGTTGAAAATTCTGTTATTTTCATCACTGAAGGAGATTCTGCAAGTGGTTCTATTACCAAAAGTCGTGACGTAAATACACAAGCAGTGTTCAGTCTTAGAGGTAAGCCCCTGAACTCGTTTGGGCTAACCAAGAAAATTGTGTATGAAAATGAAGAATTTAACCTTCTTCAGGCAGCTTTGAATATAGAAGATGGCATAGAGGGATTACGCTATAATAAAATTATTGTTGCGACAGATGCTGATGTCGATGGAATGCACATTCGCTTGTTGATGATCAGTTTTTTCTTACAATTTTTCCCCGATTTGATAAAAAAAGGACATGTTTTTATTCTCCAAACGCCTCTTTTCCGGGTTAGAGATAAAAAGGAAACGTTCTATTGCTATTCTGAGGAAGAAAGGCTAAATGCCGTTAACAAACTGGGAGCGAAAGCGGAAATTACACGATTTAAAGGGTTGGGGGAAATTTCTCCCGATGAATTCCAGCATTTTATCGGAAAAGATATGCGTTTGGATCCTGTTACGCTTCGAAAAGAAGATTCTGTTAATGACCTCTTAGCTTTCTACATGGGCAAAAACACTCCTGAACGACAAAATTTCATCATCAACAATCTTGTTGTGGAAGAAGATTTGGAATCTTGAAAGTGATAGAATAAGGGCAATTGTTTAGATTGTAAAATAACGTTTTCACAATGAGGGCTATCCTTCAATTCATAAAAGACTGGACATTATTGTTTGCCATTTTGGTAGGGGGAATATTTAATGAGTTTTTTGGATACATTTACACTGAATATCCATTCGTTACTCCCTCGCTTATTTTTATCATGCTTCTTCTCACCTTTTCAAAGTTAGAAAACATCAGTTTTAAAATTTCTTCTTTGCATATTTGGCTCATTAGCATACAATTAATAGGCAGTGCAGGATTGTATTTTTTATTCGCCCAATGGAATACAACGTTGGCTCAGGGAGCTATGATTTGTTTGCTTGTTCCGACAGCCACTTCTGTTGCTGTAGTAACTAATCTTTTGAAGGTTGACATCAAGTTTGTTACGAGCTATTTATTTCTCAGCAACTTTATCACAGCGATAACTATCCCCATATTTTTAGGATTCATAGGCATAGGCACAAACGAATCTATTTGGCAGTCTACTCTCGTTATTGCAAAAAGAGTACTACCTACCGTGGTATTGCCAATGCTTATTGTTATAATAACGAAAGAATTTGCTCCCAAAATTCACAAAAACCTTCAGAAATATAGCTACCTAACGTTTTATATTTGGTCATTTGCTCTTACTCTTGTAATAGGAAGAACTATCAATAGTTTCTTAATACAAGAGAACACGAATTACTTTATCGAAATTTCATTGGCCGTCGGCTCATTCTTTTTGTGTATAACACAGTTTGGCATGGGAAGAATGATTGGTGCAAAATATGGTGAAAGAATTGCAGCAGGGCAAGCTCTAGGTCAAAAGAACACGATCTTTGCTATTTGGATGGCTCAAACATATTTATCGCCATTAGTTTCCATTGCTCCCGCAGCTTATGTTTTATGGCAAAATACGATTAACTCGTACCAAATATGGAAAGCTCGTACAAAAAAGTAGAATAAAATCTTTGTAAAACAACAGTAAGACTTTCAGATTATCAAAATACACTGCAATTCTTTGGCACAAGGAATCAATTTCTTAGATTTGTGACAACAAGAAAACAGTGATACTTCAACTACTAATAACCATACCATTATGAATTTAAAAAAATCGGCATACTTTTTTATTACCGGCATTTCTGTCTTGGCAATACTAGTTTTGGGAAGGAGTTTATTAATTCCATTCGTTTTTGCACTTCTTGTTTGGTTTATAGTCAGACGAATCAGAATCTTTATGGACAAGCTTCCTTTTATAAAAAATCGAATTCCACAATGGTTTAAAAACTTGCTTTCCTTTTCAATTCTCTTCGCTATTTTTTACTTTATAGTTAATGTTTTGGCATCAAATATTAATTTACTATACAGCTCTTATACAAACTACGAAGCAAATGCAAATTTAATATTAGATGAAATAAATAAGCTTTTCGATATAGATTTGGCACAAAACATTGAAAATTATTTCTTAAACATTGATTTAGGAACAATCCTTCTACCAATAGTTGATTATTCAACAGACATGATCGGAGATACTTTTATGGTTCTTCTTTATACTCTATTCATTTTTCTTGAAGAAGCTTCTTTCCAAAAGAAACTAAAAATGGTACTAGACCAAAGCAATAAGGCGGAAAAAACTTTAGAAATTATAGAGAATATAGAAAGATCAGTAGCAAAATATTTGGGCATGAAAACACTTATAGGTCTTACAAAAAGCATTTTAACTTATATTGTTCTACTAATAATTGGCGTTGATTTTCCTCTCTTTTGGGCTTTTCTAATTTTTATTTTCAATTATATTCCGACCATTGGACCTGTTGTTGCGACCTTATTTCCCGTTCTTTTCTGTCTGCTGCAATTTGGAGTTTTTACACCAGCCATTATGGTCTTTGTTTCTTTGGCGGTAATAGAAATGGTAATAGGAAACCTTTTGGAGCCAATAGTAATGGGAGATAGCATGAATTTGAGTCCTTTGGTAACTATTATTGCATTATCGGTTTGGGGAGCTATTTGGGGTATAACGGGAATGTTTTTGAGCGTTCCGATGATGGTTATTGTTGTTATTATATTTGCTCAATTTCCTAAGACTAGAGGAGTCGCATTGATGTTATCGGGTAAAAATGGAATAGATTAAATACCTTTTATATTCAAGAGAGCCAATTTTAGTAGTTTTTACACACAAGACAGGTCTCGAATGGGATAAGAAGAACAACAGAAAAATTCAAAAAGAGACAAAATAAAAGCCGATTCCATTTAAGAATCGGCTTTTATTATTAGGCTATTTAATCAACTCTCATTTTGCAACAGAAAGAAAATCTGCATCTACTAAGTATTTTGCAAATTCCATGTCTGAAGCAGCCTTCTTAGCATAAGAAGAATCTTTTTGGATTGCACTCTTCAATGAAGAAATCACTTGATCTTTGTTATTAGAACGTGCTCCAGCAATTGCTTTTAGATAGTAAGTGTCAGCCGTTTTGTTTTGACAAGCATCAGCGATAGCAGTTGCTTTTTGGTAATTACCATTCAAAATTTGAGCAAGAGCTGCATTGTTTGATGTTGTATTTCCAAATGCACTTACAGCTTTATCATACTGACCGGCTTGAATATAAGCAACACCTTGTGCTTCAGCTAAACTTTCACCTACCCCGGCAGCTTTACCAAAATATTCTTTAGCTTTTGTATAATTATTTTTTGTCAATTCAACTAAGCCTAAATTATAATTGATTTGTGGTTGATCTCCGCCTTTTTGAGCAGCAGTAGCTAACAATTTTGAAGCTTCAGCAGTTTGACCTGCTTCAATTTTCAATGCTGCCAAATTATTATATCCTCTCCAATCTTCGGGATATAAAGCAACAACTTGTTCTGCTCTAGCAGTTTTTAAACTCTTATCTTGAGCAATTTTACCGGCATAAATCAATTCTTCAACTGTTAAGCTAGAAGGATTCTGTTTAGCAGCAGCTAAGATTTCCTCATCAGATTTACCAACAACATCCATTACTAATTTCATTTTAGAACGACGTAATTGAGGCAAAATTTCAGAAGCTATTTTTGTATAAGCTGTGGATAAATTTTTGATTTCTTTTTCTCTTTGGTCAGGATCAGAATACATGGAAAGAACACGCAAAATAAGATCTTTATCTTGAATATTAGAATTCATCATCAATTGTTGGAAACCATCCCAATCTTGAGCAGTATATTTTGCATCAACAGGAGTTGTGATTTTTGATTTCTTCAACTCTTTACTCAAATAGTCAACTGTATTTTTCTCACGGTTAGCTGCTAACTTTTCGTTTAAACTAACACCTCCATCAGGAGAAGCATATGCAGCAACTTCCAAAGCAGAAACTGCCTTTTTGTCGTTTGCAGAAGCAAGCTGTGCAGCCAATTTTTTAATATCTTCTGTTTTTAACGCTTTAGACTTAAGATCTGCACGTTGAATTTCAAACAAAATAGCGGCTTCGTAGTTTTCTTTAATAATACGTTCAAATTTATCAGCACCAATTGCTGTTGCCACTTCCTTAGGATTAACTAAAGTAGAAGTTGTGATACATCCTTGAGCAATTTCCACCTCAGGAATTTGCACTTCTTTTTTACCAACTTTTGCTTTGAAAGTCAAATACAATTTAGAAGTTTTCATTGCAGGAACATAATCAAAAGAAATAGTTTGAGTAAAAGTACCCCCTGCTTTGTAAGCTATAACTGTATTGTTTCCTTTTACTTTTTCACCTTGATAAGTAACAGTAGTACCTACAGCTTCTCCCCCTTCATATTTCAAAACGGGAGTTACATCAAGTGTTGCTTTTTTCAAAAAGTATTTTTCAGGGAATTTTCCGGTAATGGTTGCTTCAACCTTATTAGCCTTCACTTCCAATGGACTTGGGACTACGGTTATATACTCAGAAGACATTTCTCCCATTTTTGCACACGAAACAAACAGGGCAGCCAGAAACAACATATACCCAAAACGAAGTAGATTTTTTCCTTTTTTCATAATCTAGAATTTAAAGTAATTTAAACATATTAGAAATACTCTCCTAGGAGTTGTATTCAGGCAAAGATATGAATTATTATAAAAACAAAGGATATTTTTGCTTTTTTTTTATCGTACTTATAAAACGAGAGATTTCGCCTATAGCTCTTTCATTTTTTGTTTTTTTAACCTGATTTTTTATCCGTTTTCTTGGTTTAGTTGGTTATAATTAGGATTTTTGCGTAAAATATATGACGATATGATATTCTCACTATCACAGTATTTAAACTCAAGAAGAATTCAAAATAGTTTTATTCTATACTTTGATTACTTATATTCCTGCATTTTAAAAAAACCCATTCTAAGGGCTAAACCTATATCAGCCTCCATAGAGCCTGCGAATTTTTGCAATTTAAGATGCCCGGAATGCCCAACCGGAAAAAAAGAATTTGAAAAAGAAAATAAAAAACTGACGTTCGATTTATTTAAGAAAATCTTAAATCCTTTATTGCCGGAACTAACCTACCTAAATCTTTATTTTCAGGGAGAGCCTTTCTTGAATGAAGAAATTTTCAGTATGATACAATATGCCCATTCAAAGAAAATATATACGAGTATTTCAACTAACGGACATTTCTTGGATTCGGATAATATTAAAAAGATACTGAGTTCAAACCTCGATCACTTAATTGTCAGTGTGGACGGTTCTAATCAGAAAAGTTACGAGTTATACCGTATTGGAGGAAATTTTGATACCGTCATTAATGGAATAAAAGAATTAGTGCAAAAGAAAAAAGAAGCAAAATCTAAAACGCCTTTTATTGAATTGCAATTTTTGGTTTTACATACCAATGAAGATGAAATTGAGGAAATGAAAAAACTGGCAAAAAAGTTGTCCGTTGATAAATTGCAACTAAAATCTGCTCAGGTATATGACTATGAAAATGGGAACAATTTAATTCCAACTAAAAGTAAATATAGTCGTTATAAAAGGTTGCCAAATGGTAAATTTATCATAAAAAAGAGATTAAGAAACAGATGTTGGAGACAATGGAGTTCTGTCGTTATAACCGCACAAGGAGAATTGTTGCCCTGTTGTTTTGACAAAAAAGAAAAATACTCGTTCGGCAACATATTTGAAGATTACTTTGAAGACTTATGGCTTGGAGGAAAAGCCATGAATTTCAGGCAAGAGGTTCTCCTAAACCGAAAAGACATTACGATATGTACAAATTGTACTGAATAAAAAAACCGCTTTTTAAAAGGCGGTTTTTTTATTATTTTTTCTTCTCAATTATGGTTGCATTACCAAACGAAAACCAAGGTTGTAATATTTTTTGGATACACCATCACTTCTACGAGAAGTAACCAAAGCATCATCAGCATTAAAATCGCATCTTCCTCCTCGGAAGACTTTTGTAGAACCACTAGTGGACCCTGTGGGATTCGTTTGAGCGGTAGAAGTATAGGGTCCGTACCTATCCTCACACCACTCTGCTACATTGCCACTCATGTCATAAAGTCCCAATTCATTAGGCAATTTCTGTCCAACTTTATGAGTACTTTCACTTTCATTGTTTCCCAAATACCAAGCGACAGAATCAATCTTATTACTTCCGCTGTATTTATATCCCAAAGATTTCACCCCTCCACGTGCAGCAAATTCCCATTCAGCTTCAGTAGGCAACCGAAAGGTTTTTCCAGTCGCAGTATTTAAAGCAGTAATAAATGTTTGAACTTGAGTCCAAGACACTTGTTCTACCGGCAAACTATCATTTGTAGCATTGTTAGAAGGATTGGCTTGTGCCATAATACTCTTCCACTCTCCTTGAGTCACTTCAAATTCTCCAATATAATAGGTTGATAAAGTAACTTGATGAGCAGGAGACTCATCAACAGCCGAAGTATCACAACCCATTGTAAAAGTTCCTCCTTGTACTTTAATCATGGTTCCGACTACTCCGGTTTCTACTGCATCCGGAAGGACTGTGTCTGGAGTAGGTTCATCAGAAGAACAAGCAACAAAAGACATCAAAACAATACTTTGCAAAGCAATTTTTATAAATTTCATCTATTTATTTTTTACGTATTATTATTTCTTATTAATCTTATGGATAGAAGTTCCATTGTCAAGAATAACTTGCATAATGTAATACCCCTTATCTAATGCTTTCACTGATATTTGATTGGCATTTGATTCTTGTTGCAATAAAACACCTTGCATATTATAGATATTGACTACTTGTATTTCATTGTTAGAATGAATATAAACATAATCTTCTGCAATGGTGGGATAAACAGAGCAAAAAGGTTCATCTTGTGATATCTCCTTTACTCCAACAGGCATATCTATTAATTTATCGGTATAAATACGAACTTCGCCCGGAGCTAATGACACCGTCTTATTTACGTTCTTAATATCAATAGACTCCCCTGTCAAATATTCGTACCAAACGCCTGTTTTTGTAAAACCTGGGGTTGCCGTAATAGTAGCAGAAGCATCAAAGTTTCCTATTGCAATAATATTCAAATCGGGGTTTACTACCGTGATTTTTCGTCCATTTATCCAATAAGCGGTACTAGCGTCTACGGTCGTCGTTCCTTCTGAAAAAACAGTAGGATATTTTGTTCTCAAATTAATAATCTTAGCACATTTTTGATAGGCTTCCTGTCTTTCTGTATTAGAATAATATTCAGTCCATGGAATTGGCTTTTTACCGGTTTTACCATTCTCTTCTATGGAATAATCATACCCCATTTCCTGAAACTGCCACATCATTTTGGGACCGGGAATCAGAGCATCAAAAGCCATTACAAGGGGAACCCTTTTTAGTCTGGCAATCTCGTTTGTTTGTAGATCACCGGTGCCGTAGGCAGACATTTTGTACACGGTACGTTCTTCATCATGGCTTTCAGCAAAGCCTACCCATCCTGTCGTATACATTCCTCCTTTGCCGTTTGAATCAACAAAGTTACTATTGGAAGAATACCCCATGGCTGCCTGACAATAATTACTATTCATATTTCTCCAAGGCAACATTCCTGCTGTAGATAAAACAAGCTCCTCATTATAATCACTAAAATGTTCAAGTATAAGGAACGCATCTTCTTTTACAACCTTCAAAGCCTGATTATAATCTTTCAGAATATTTATACGAGAAAGATCATATTTTGCCCAATTAGCTACATTGCTTCCTGTTTTGTTTTGAGTAAAACCTTTCGAAAGGTCAAAACGATATCCATCTACATGATATTCTTCTATCCAATATTTCAATACCCGTTTAAAAAATTGGCGAGTGCCACTATATTCATGGTTAAAGTCATTAAACACGCTATAAGGGTGAGTTGCAACGACGTTAAACCAAGGATTTTGAGCAGAAGGAGCACTACCAGACCAATACATCTTTGCAAAAGAATTTAAACCTGTCGCATGGTTAAATACCACATCCAAAATCACAGCGATGCCTCTTTTGTGACATTCATCAATAAATTTCTTGTAATCATCTCTGGTTCCATAAGCCTTATCATAGGCAAAGTAATGATTTGGATTATATCCCCAACTATCATTTCCATCGAATTCACTAATAGGCATCAGCTCTATTGCATTAATCCCCAAACTTTTCAGGTAATCAAGCTTCTCCATCGCAGCCTTTACGGTTCCCTCAGCAGTAAAATCTCTAAACAATAATTCATATATGATAAGATTTTCTTTTGAAGGCTCTACAAAATCTGTAGTTTCCCATGTATACTGAGGTTGGTTTATTTGTAAAACAGAAACTAACCCATCGGCAGCTTTTGGATAAATCAACCTTGGATGAACTGAAGTCGAAATATATTGATCATTCCAAGGGTCAATTACTTTTTCGGTATACGCATCACTTACTTTTAAAGTTCCATCTATAAGATATTGAAATGCGTATTCTTTATCGGGATCTAAATTCGGAATAGTTAACCACCAAAAGATACTATCTTTTTTCATTTGATATTCATTCTTGACCACCCAATTATTAAAATCGCCAAGAACAAAAACATTTTCTTTTAATGGTGCTCTAAGAACAAGTGTAACACTATTATTTTGAGCATCGTAATTAATACCTTCTTGCATACCCTCGGGGATAGATTCCGCTTGAACAGGTTGTTTGACACAAATATTCACCGTATCATAAACAGTTCCGGCATCTGTTTTAGCTTGTACCCGTAAAACATAATCACCATAAACAGACGAGTCGAAAGCATAAGAAAGACCTGTCGTATCAGTTTCTGTAGCAACTGAGTTATTGTTTACAAACAATTCTAAGTTAGCATTCATAGAAGATGCCGCCTGAATGCTTACTGCGGTGCTAGGCTCTACTACCAAATCTTCAGTAGGACTATTAAACACGACAGATAGGACGGAAGGATCATATAAATCTATGAATATATCGCCTCCAGAAGCTGTCTTTCCCTGTTTAGCTCCTGTTGCATCACGAAATACGAATGCAAGTTGAGAAACCACTTCACCTTCAGTCAATCCATAGTAGTCGGTTATATTGGGGATGACGAGTTTCCACAAATTGACACCAATAGAATCTAATTTATATTTTGCAGAATTATCCAACCATGTTGGTGCATGTTGCCACGTAGTACCCGAAGTCAAAATTACACCGGTATGTGCATAACAAGTTGTGGCACCAGCCATTCCTGCATTTCCGGCTGAAGCATTAAATATAACTTCTATTTGTCCTCCATAATTTTGGGGAATATATGCTGGAATTGTTGTAACTACTTGCTGAGCAAATGCAAATATACCACACAGCAATGAAAGAAAAATAGTGATAATTTTTTTCATGATAACATTTCTTGTGTTTAAAATTTTACGTTAGGGGTGCAATGTACATATTATTTTTCTTTTGTTAAAAGAAAGCTGTATTTTTTAACAAAAAAAGGTCTCATTTACATGAGACCTTTTTACCGGTATCTTCTAACTAATTTTAATTTTTACCTTTTTTCAAGGCTCTTTTTCTCTGAATATCATAAGCTAACGGGGAAGCTATAAATAAACTAGTAAATGCCCCAATAGAAGTACCTAAGAGCAGAGCGAATATAAAACCACGAATGGTTTCTCCTCCTAATACAAACATTACAATTAATACAAGTATTACAGACAGACTGGTGTTAAATGTACGAGACAATGTATCATTCAAAGCAGCATTAAACAACTCTCTCTTTTCTCGTTTAGGATACAAACCTACCATTTCACGAATACGGTCAAAAATAACTACCGTATCGTTAACATCATACCCAATAACGGTAAGAATAGCCGCCACAAAGTCTAAGCCAATTTCCATAGAGAATGGCATAACGGAAGAAAACAAAGAATAAAATCCTAACACAAATAATGTGGCATAGGCCAAGGAAACCAATGCTCCAACACTAAAAGAAAAGTTCTTAAATCGGAGAAGAATATACAAGGCAATACCGATTATTGCAAAAATAATAGCTAAATAAGCCGAATTCTTAATATCCTTTGCAATGGAAGGTCCTACCTTTTGAGAACTTTGAATTCCTAAAGATTTATGTGAACTTTCCGGAATAAGAGAAGCCACTCCTTGTCCACTAATCATATATCCCTTGATAAACATCTCATTCGTAACCGATTGATTTTTAATCAATGGCTTTAGACTTTCATACAATTTAGTTTCTATTTCACCATCAATGGCAGTTGAATTATCCGCTATTTTATAGTTGGTTGATATACGAACTTGGTTTTCAGACCCAATAGTAATTACAGAAATTTGGGTTCCACGAAAAGAAGGTTCTATCAACTTTTTCACATCCTCTGTATTAACTTTATTTTCGAAACGAACAACGTAATTACGACCTCCTGTAAAATCAACTCCTTGTTCTAAGCCTTTGGTAAAAAGAGAGGTCATTGCCAATAAGGCAATTAGTCCGGCAATAATATACCCTGGTTTACGAATCTTTATCCAATCTATTTTAGGATCTTTCAGAAAGTTTTTGAACAATTTTGTCGTAAATGGAATATTTGATAATTGGTTCTTTTCTATCATTCTAACGTAAACGACATGTGTAACAAGGAACGATGTAAAGAACGATGTTATAATACCTATTATTAAAGTTGTTGCAAAACCCTTAATTGGACCTGTCCCAAAATAAAACAAGATAAGACCTGTAAGAAGAGTCGTTACATTGGAGTCCAAAATAGCAGAAAATGCATGTTTATAACCATCTGAAACAGCCTGCTTCTGGTTTTTACCTGCTGCAATTTCTTCTTTTATACGTTCATAAATAAGCACGTTGGCATCCACCGCCATACCAAGAGTTAGCACGATACCGGCAATACCGGACAAAGTAAGTACAGCTTTAAACGAGGCTAAAACCCCTATCAAGAAAAAGACATTTAACAACAATGCGGCATCCACAACAACTCCGGGCAACCATCCGTAGACTACTACCATAAAGAGCATGATTAACACAAAAGCAACTATAAAAGAAACAACACCTTGATTAATGGCTTCTTGTCCCAAAGAAGGACCCACGATGTCTTCTTGAATAATTCGAGAAGGGGCAGGCATTCGTCCTGATTTCAAAACATTTGCTAAGTCTTTTGCTTCTTCCGGTGTAAAATTACCGGTTATTTCGGAACGACCTCCAGTTATTTCTGTGTTCACATTTGGATAAGAGTAAACCATATCATCAAGAATTATGGCAATACTCCGTCCTATATTTTCCTTTGTTAAACGTGCCCAAGTTTTGGCTCCTTCAGGATTCATTGTCATACTAACATTTGAGTACGCTGAATACTGACTAATATCATCACGAGCATCGGTAACAGCATCTCCGGCAAGAGGAGCTTTACCATCTCTATTGGTAACCTTAATTGCTATTAATTGGAAGAAATTTCCTTTTTTATCAAGAGATTTAACCGTCCATCTGAAAAGAACATCTCTAGGTAATACTTCTTTGACCTGACGTGAATTTAGATATTTGGCCACAGTAGCGGTATCTCTCTTATTAACAATGCCGACAGCCGGACTTGCAATCAATTGTCCTTGTTGCACGTTAAGCTGCAACAAACTAAACAGAGGATTTTCTCGCTTATATTGTGCATCTGTTTGTTTTGTTTCTTTTTTCTTATCCAATTGAGTAATAAGGGAATCTACACCTTTACCCGCTTTTGCATCAACAACCGATTTTTCAGCGGTTGTATCTTTTTCAGCTACTTTTACAGTTGTATCTTTTTTTATTATTTGGTCACGAACAACAGTATTGGCAGAAACCAACGCCTCATAAATCTCGGGTAAGTTATATGTTTCCCAGAACTCCAAATTAGCGGATCCTTGAAGCAATTTACGAACACGTTCGGGTTCTTTCACCCCAGGTAATTCAATCAAAATACGTCCATTAGTTTCAAGACGTTGAATATTCGGTTGAACAACACCAAAACGGTCTATACGAGTACGCAACACATTAAAAGAATTATCAACAGTTGCTTTAACTTGATCTTTAATCACAGCAATAACCTGATCGTGTGTGCTTTTCAGGTTAATTTTATCTGTTAAATCAAACGTGCTAAAAATAGCAGCTAAACGAGCATCCTTATCAATTTCTTCATAAGCTTGTTGGAAAAGATCCAAGAAATCTTTTTGACTGGTTGCTTGGCGTTTGATAGCCAAATCCATTGCTTTATTAAACGTTTCATCAGTGGTATTATCTGCTAAATTTCTCAACATATCGGGAACTGATACCTCCAAAATGACATTCATACCTCCTTTTAGGTCAAGACCTAAACTCAGTTCTTTTTCACGACATTCTTTCAGGGTATAATTCATCCACACTTTTTCAGTTGAAAGAGAATCTAGATAACGATACTCTTCCATTTTATCACCTTTAGCGTATTTTTTCGCCTGACCGTCGTAGTAAGAACTTACCACATTAAAGGAAAGATAAAAAAGACATACCAATCCTAGAGCAATGGAAAAAAATTTAACAAATCCTTTGTTTTGCATATTGTTTAAAAAAATTAGGTTACTATTATAGTTTATTTTTTACATTTTGGAAATAGCCTGCAAATATAGTTTTTTTTAAAGAAATTATTTAATTTTTACATTATTCATTTCTTTAAAGGGTTAATTCTCCGAAACATAAGAGAAAATCTCTCATTAAATGATTAACATGGCATCACCATAAGTGCCAAATCGATATTTTTCTTTTATTGCGACATTATAGGCATTCATTACATAGTCATAATCTCCAAACGCTGCCACTAACATCAATAACATAGAATATGGCATATGAAAATTGCTAATCATGCTGGTTGCAACAGTAAAATCGTAAGGAGGAAAAATAAATTTATTTGTCCAACCATCAAACGGTTTAATCATACCACTAGTACTTGCAGCAGTTTCAAGAGAACGCATAACGGTTGTTCCCACTGCACAAATTTGTCTTTTTTCCTGTTTGGCTTCATTTACAATTTGAGTTGCCTCTGCCGTAACAATCATCTGCTCAGAATCCATTTTGTGTTTGGTCAAATCTTCCACATCTATTTCGCGGAAACTTCCCAAGCCGACATGGAGTGTTACATTCGCAAAATTGATACCTCTGATTTCCATGCGTTTCAACAACTCTCTACTGAAATGCAAACCTGCGGTAGGAGCTACAACAGCACCCTCATTTTTAGCATAAATTGTTTGATAACGTTCTTGGTCACTGGGTTCCACAGGTCTGTTCAAAAATCTAGGTAGAGGAGTTTCTCCCAAGCTATACAACGTTTCTTTGAATGAGTCATAATCCCCATCATACAAAAAACGCAATGTTCTACCTCTAGACGTTGTATTATCAATTACTTCAGCAACTAGCGAATCGTGTTCCCCAAAATACAGTTTATTCCCTATTCTGATCTTTCTAGCCGGGTCAACAAGAACATCCCACAACTTCAAATCACGGTTTAATTCTCTCAACAAAAACACTTCTATTCTAGCTCCGGTTTTTTCTTTATTACCATACAAACGAGCAGGAAAAACTTTTGTATCATTGAAGACAAAAACATCTTTTTCGTCAAAATATTGGTACACATCCTTAAATATCTTATGGTCGATTTCGCCAGTCTTTCTATTTAAGACCATCAATCTAGACTCATCACGATATTTTTGAGGATGAGAAGCCAAAAGTTCTTCGGGAAGTTTAAATTTAAATTGTGATAGTTTCATACGGTATTTTTATATACTTTTCAGTTGTTTTTCAAATTGTTCTAAATTCATACACTTGTCAATGGAAACAGCTCCAATTCGTGTACGCTGTAAGGCTGTTAAATGTGCACCGCTATGTAAGGCCTGGCCAAGATCTCTTGCCAAAGCTCTTATGTAAGTCCCCTTACTACAAACGACACGTATCTTGATTAATGGGAAAGCGTATTCCATTAATTCGATTTCGTCAATAACTAATTCTTTGGCTTTTATCTCTACTGTTTCTCCCTTTCTAGCATAATCATATGCCCTTTTACCATCTATTTTGACCGCTGAATAAACAGGCGGAACTTGTTGAATGGAACCTATAAACTGAATCAACGTGTTTTCTACAAGCTCTTTTGTAATATGTTCCGTTGGATAAGTTACATCTATTGGAGTTTCCAAATCAAAAGAAGGAGTTGTTGCTCCCAATTGCAATGAAGCAATATATTCTTTTGTTTGGTATTGAAATTCTTCTATCCGCTTAGTGGCTTTTCCTGTACAAACTATTAAAACCCCTGTTGCCAAAGGGTCAAGCGTACCAGCGTGCCCAACTTTTATTTTCTTTACATCCAACTTTCTAGAAATCATTGCCCTAACACGGTTGACAAGAGCAAAAGAAGTCCAACCAAAGAGTTTGTCAAAATATAATATTTCACCCTCCTTAAAATCCATTACGCAATTGTCAAGGGAATATCCAGTAACAACAACGCTATAATTCCTCCTCCCACTAAAATTCTATACCAACCAAATGCTTTGAAACCATATTTGGTCAGAAAACCTATAAAAAATTTAATGGCAGCAATTGCCACTAAAAAAGCAACCAAATTGCCAAGCAATAAAGTACCTAAATTATCCGTTAAAAGATTTGCGGTTGCCGGATTGCGTACTAATTTCAGCAATGTATACCCTGAAGCGGCAGCCATGGTAGGTACAGCTAAAAAAAACGAAAATTCAGCAGCATTTTTACGGTTAAGTTTTGAAGAAAGACCTCCAACAATGGTTGCCATAGAACGAGAGACCCCAGGAATCATAGCAATACACTGGAAAAAGCCAATTAGCCATGCTCTTTTATAACTTATTTCCTGATTATCAATAGTTTTATTGAAAATTTTATCAATAAACAGCATGAAAACACCGCCCAACAACAACATAACCGCAACAACCGTCACGTTTTCGAGCAGCAAATCGATATAATCTCCAGCTAAAAAGCCTATGACAGCTGCGGGCAAAAAAGCCACAAACAGCTTTACGTAAAAATCAAATCTAAACGAAAAAACACTCCAGGTGCGTTTTAATCCTATTTTATTTTGAGCATAATTTTCGGGAAGCTTATTCATCTTGAAAAATCGTTTCCAATAAAGGACGACGACTGACAAAATAGCACCAAACTGAATATTTACAGTAAAGGCTTTTGCAAAAGCAGTACTGTCTACTCCCAACAAAGCCTGTGTTATAATCATATGTCCCGTAGAAGAGACAGGCAAAAACTCGGTAAGACCTTCTACTATAGCGATAACAATGGTTTGGAATATACTCATTTCTTCTTTTTCGGATTAAATAAAATACCAAAAATAATAAACAAAAATCCGCCAAGAATGACCATAGGAGCAACCACTATACGACGGAAACTGAAAACATCTTTAGCAAAATAGCCTTCGGCAGAACTGCCTCCAATCTTCATCAATACAAAACCTGTTAAAATTACACAAACACCGACAGCAATGAACAGAAGATTGCGTTTTGCCAGCCTTTTTTCTGATGAAACTTCGTTTTCCATAATATTGTGAAATTAAATTATTATAAATAATACATATCATTCAACTTCAATCTCAAATACCGATTGACAGAGAAGTAAGTAGAAAGAAATGTGATAAGAACGCCAAAAAGAATCATTACAAAGAATGATACTAATAAAAAGTCAAGACTTTCAAGCGTTATGATTGCACTTAGCTCTGTTTGGAATGAAAATAACAGAGCAGAAAGCATCCCCATTGCCAAAAGAGCTGAAATAAAACCGGTCAATAAACCTTGCAGCAAAAAAGGTTTTCGGATAAAACCTCCGGTGGCTCCAACCAATCTCATAGCATGAATCAGGAAACGTTTGGCATAAATACTAAGCCTTACTGTATTGCTTATCAACGCAATAGAAATAAGAAGAAGTAGAACAGAAACACCGAGTAAGAAAGCGGTTATGCGACTTACATTATCATTTACAGCTTGAATAAGATTTTTTTGATAAATAACTTCCTTTACCTGCGGCATCTTACGTAAATTGGCATCAATCTTGGCAATACTGTCATTATTGGCATATTCGGAGTGCAATTTTATTTCCAAAGAGGCCAAAAGGGGGTTATAACCAAGAAAGGTAGCAGGGTCTTCTCCCAATTCATCGGATAATTCTTTTATTGCTCTGTTTTTGTCAATGTATTCAGTAGATTTTACAAAGGGAGACGCATCCAACATCTTTTGTAATTTTTGAGCATCAACTTCTTTCACATTCTCATTCATCACAATGGAAAGAGACAAATTTTCTCTGACATAAACAGACAATTCATTGGCAAGCAATCCCAACATGGTAGTAACACCTATCAAAAAAAGAACCAACGATATGCTTATGACTGTCGTTAAACGTGAGTTAAAGAGGTGACTAACGGTCAGTTTGGATTTAATTTGATGATTGCCCATATTGCTTTCTGTTTATATTTTTTTTGATTTAGAAGACTTTTTCCAACGTGCAAAGATAATGCCTACAAAACCCAAAGTCAATAGCATTGAACTAATTAAACTTAAAATATTTCCATTTTTGTACGAATTCGGTTCAAAACGGAAAGTAATTTCGTAATTTCCAGCTTTCAATGGCATGGCTCTGAGTAAGTAATCGGCTCTGAAATAAGGGACATTTTTATTGTTGATATAGGCATTCCAACCTTTATCATAATAAATTTCAGAGAAAACAGCCAGTTGGTCTGTGCGAGAATTAAATGTATACACCAACTCGTTGGGCGAATAGTTTTTCAACGCAATCGTTGCTGAAGAATCAGGTTGATAATTAGCCGATAACATTTTCCCAAATTGCTTATCAGCCACCAATTCTTTTTTAAGATTTATTTTCGACAATGCTAACATTTCTTCATTGGGATTGTCTGCCAACTTATATTTGCTAACCAACCAAACATTTCCGTTCGCACTTTTGTTAAATAATGGTTGAGCCTCATCGTGATAAACAAAATACTTCATGTTGAGCATATTCAAAACCGGTACTTTCTGGAAAGCCGAATCGACACCTGCTTCACTACGAGCCAAACGTAATTGCTGGTTCAACACTTGTATTTCTTTAGCAAGGTGCACGTCTATTAATTCTTGGTAACGACGCATTTTTGCCGCATGATAGCCCCCTATTGTTTTGTAAAAATAAGCAGGTTCGGAACTGTTGAAAACATCAACGGTAGTATTCAGCACCCTGAAATCAGGATCTTTATCTTGTAAAATAAACGCATCAGCAGGAGTCGGTTGAAAACTTTTTTCAACATTGCGGGCAGGAACAAAATTACTCTCGTTCAAATAACGCTTTGCAATAGGTAACATATCAGCCAAAATCAATATACCCAAAACCAGCATCGACAACTTAATGTTCAGTTTCTTTTTGGTATACATCCACAAAACAGAAGCCGCAATCAATATGAAAATAAAAGAACGAAAAGCATCTTTACTCAATAAATCGGCTCTATCTTGAGGCAACGTATCTTTCATGAATGCAAAATTTCCTTGAAAATTGCCATCGGAAGGAATAGAAAAACTTCCTGCCAAAGAAGGCAATATCCAAAACACCAAACAAAGTCCGCCCGCGATACCTAATGAAATATAAATATATTTTAATTTTTGGGCTTGTTCCATCGTATTGTTAAAAATTTCCTTCAACGCCAAAATTGCCATCAATACCATTGCCATAGCAGAGATGGTAAGCGTCATAGATACGGTTCGGAATTTATTATACATAGGAATGTGATTGATGAAAAACTCCGTAAACGGCATAAAATTTTTTCCCCACGACAATAAAATGCCCAAAATTGTTACGGCAAGTAACCACCATCTTTCACGTTTTGGCACCACCATCAATCCCAAAACGAACAAGAAACAGATGATAGCTCCAACATATACCGGTCCCGAAGTAAACGGCTGTGTGCCAAAATACAACGGCAAGTCATAGGCATACATAAGCTCTGCCAAATTTTTCGGATTGAAATTATCCGGATTTCTTTGTAACGTTCTGTCTATCGTAGCTTTTTCTTCACCGGTTAAATCTCTACCCAATGGCGGCAGATGACTTAATTTGGCAAATTCTTGTGCTGTAGCAGACGTTTCGGATAATTTTCCGACAGAAGCTCCACCTTTGAAGTTAGGTATCAACAAAGTAAACGTTTCGTCTATTCCATAACTCCACTGGGTTATATATTCGTCACTTAGTCCCTTTTGGCTATTTTCTTGCGAAAGAGACAGTCCATTGGTTTCTCCACGCATGGTAGAATTAGCATATTCAGCCGTAGTAAGCAACCGAGTAGCATTCATTCCTACCGCGACAATGACCCCTACGAGCAAAATGCCGACCGTTTTGAGAAAATCGAGTGATTTTTTTTCTTTGATGGAAAAGATTAATTCGGAAACACCAAAACAAAGTACAATAAACAAGGTGTAATACGTAATCTGAACGTGATTAGCAAACAAAGACAATCCTAAAAACAACGCTAGTAAGACTGCTCCGAGCCACTTTTTTCCTCGAAAAGCAAGATAAATACTACCGATAATCGGTGCCATATAAGCAATGGCAACAGCTTTTGTATTATGACCCGCAACAATAATGATAAGGTTATAAGATCCAAGAGCAAACGCAATAGCACCCGCAATACTTAACCAAGGATTTACCCTAAAAGCAAGCAACAGGATATAAAAACCGATGAGGTATAAAAATAACTGGTAAGTAGGACCCGGCAACACACGTAAAGCACCATCGATATAACTCAAAACCGTTTGATGCTGTGCCATACATATTTGATATGTAGGCATACCACCAAACATGGAATTTGTCCAAAGAGCCTGACCATCATGTGTGTTAGTATAATCAACCGCTTCCTTGCTGGCACTAACATAACTTTTGGTATCGTGTCCAAAAATGACATTGCCACCCAACGAAGGAGAAAGGTACATGAAAGTAACTATAAGGAATACTAAAACAGCCGTGATGTGTGGCAAGGACTTGGTTAAGAATTTATTATTCATAATTTTAGGGGGTTAAAAAATAAAAAGGCGAGCAAAGTAACCATTTTTTTATGAAAAAAAGAAAAAAGCTTGACTATAAATCAATCCTCTGATTTTAAAGTCATTGAAAATATCTTAAAAAAAAGCTTGTAGAAAAAGAAAAATATGATTAATCTTGCACCCTCAACAAGGCGGGGTGTAGCGCAGCTTGGTAGCGTGCTACGTTCGGGACGTAGAGGTCGCAAGTTCGAATCTTGTCACCCCGACAGTACAAAAATGGGCACACTTTTTTTAACAAAGCATGCCCATTTTTATATAATCCTACTTTACCCCTATTTCAATTCCTTTTTTAAATACTCTGCTGTATAACCCTTGTTTTGTTTTACCACTTCCTCGGGAGTTCCTTCACAAATTAATTGACCACCAAGGACACCACCCTCCATACCAATGTCTATGATGTGATCTGCACATTTTATAACATCCATGTTATGTTCTATAACAATTAGCGTATTACCTTTGTCCACCAAACGATTAAGGACTCCTAACAATACATTTATGTCCTCAAAGTGCAAACCGGTGGTAGGTTCATCCAAAATATAAAGAGTATTTCCGGTATCCTTTTTTGCCAACTCGGCTGATAATTTAATTCGTTGACTTTCGCCACCGGAAAGAGTTGTTGAAGGTTGTCCTAACTTAATATAACCCAAACCGACTTCTTGCAACATCTTGATTTTTTGGATAACGGAAGGAATATTCTCAAAAAACTCAACCGCCTGATTGATTGTCATATTCAACACGTCCGCAATGGATTTTCCCTTAAACCTAACTTCCAACGTCTCACGGTTGTAACGTTTCCCGTGGCAATCTTCACACGGGACATAGACGTCAGCCAAAAAATTCATTTCTATTCTTTTATAACCATTGCCACCACAAGTTTCACAGCGACCACCTTTTACATTGAAAGAAAATCGGCCTTGCTTGTATCCTCTGATTTTTGCCTCCGGAAGATTGACAAACAAATTCCTAATATCCGAAAAAACGCCTGTATACGTTGCCGGATTTGAACGAGGAGTTCTTCCTATGGGAGATTGATCTATCTGAATGACTTTATCAATATGTTCTATTCCTTTTACTGAATCATAAGGCAACGGGTCTTTTAACGAATGATAGAAACGTTGGCTCAAAATAGGATATAAGGTGCCATTTATCAAGCTGGATTTTCCACTGCCGGAAACCCCCGTTACACAAATAAACTTGCCTAGGGGAAAACGGACTGTCAAATTTTTAAGGTTATTCCCTTTGACTCCGGTTAAAGTCAAAAAATGACCGGTTCCATCACGTCTTTTAGGAGGAGTCTCTATTTTCTTTGTTCCATTGATGTACGATGTCGTCAGCGTATCCGCTTGCATCATTTCTTGGGGAGTTCCTTCAAATACGACCTCGCCACCAAACCGGCCTGCGTTGGGTCCCAAATCAATAATATAATCGGCTTCCAGCATCATATCCTTATCATGTTCAACCACAATGACAGTATTTCCGATATCACGAAGTTGCTTAAGCGATTCTATTAATTTTAAATTATCTCGCTGATGCAGCCCAATACTTGGTTCATCTAAGATATAAAGCACATTAACCAACTGCGAACCGATTTGGGTTGCCAATCTGATTCGTTGACTTTCGCCGCCAGATAAGGTTACAGAAGGTCTATTCAAAGAAAGATAATTAAGTCCAACCCCCAATAAAAACAATAAACGGGTACGTATTTCTTTTAAGATTTCTGAAGCTACCTTTTGTTGTCGGCTATTTAGGTTCTTTTCATTTTCAGTCAACCAATCATACAGGTGATTAATATCCATTGCCGAAAGTTCAGCGATATTTTTATCCAATATCCGATAATGCAAGGATTCTTCTTTCAATCTAGCCCCATTACATTCCGGACACACGACAGTTTGTGAGAATTGTTCCGCCCACTTTTGAGCAGTAGCAGATGCTTCGTTGTCTTGTTGCATGGTAATATATTGAACGATTCCATCGTAGGAAATCGGATAATTGGACAGACCCGCCATTTGACTTTTAATGAATAACTTTTCGTCCGTTCCATTGATTATTTTATCCAGTAATTCATCGGGCAAATTACATACCGGCGTTTTCAGGCTTAAGTCATATTGTTCACAAATATTTTGAATTTGCAAAAAAATCATGCTGCTCTTATATTTTCCGAGAGGAGCAATAGCTCCCTCATAAATACTAAGTTTCTTATCCGGAATTATTTTGTCGAGGTCAATTTGGGTGATTTCACCGGTACCTTTACAGCGTTTACAACATCCTTTGGGAGAGTTAAAGGAAAAATCGTGCGGAGCAGGGTCATTGTAAGAGATGCCGGTATCTGCACACATAAACTTTTTACTAAAATACCTGATTTCACCGCTATTTTTATCCAATATCATAACGACACCATCTCCCTGAGCCATGGCAATACGCAATGAATCCTTCAATCGACGCTCATCTTTACTTCTGACTTCTAATTTATCTATAACAACCTCAATATCATGATTTTTATATCGGTCAAGTTTCATGCCGTGAATATCTTCTTTCATTTCTCCATCAACACGGACATTGAGGTATCCTTTCTTTCTAATTTGCTCAAAAAGTTCTTTGTAATGACCCTTACGAGTTTTGACTATAGGAGCTAAAATGTAAATTCTTTTGTCCTGATACTGTTCCAAAATAAGATTTAAAATTTGCTCCTCGGTATATTTTACCATTTCTTTTCCCGTTGCATAAGAATAAGCAATGGCTGCACGAGCATATAACAAACGAATAAAATCGTAAATTTCAGTAACGGTTCCAACCGTAGAATGAGGATTTTTGTTGGTGGTTTTTTGTTCAATGGCAATAACAGGGCTCAAACCCTTTATCTCATCGACATTCGGACGTTCGATATTACCTAAAAAATGACGCACATAGGCAGAAAATGTTTCTATGTAACGACGCTGCCCTTCGGCAAAAATAGTGTCAAAAGCCAAAGATGATTTTCCACTACCACTCAAGCCTGTCATTACAGTCAAGCTATCGTGCGGAATTTTTACGTCGATATTCTTTAGATTATGTTCTTTTGCCCCGAAAACTTCTATATACGAGACTGGCAACTGATTATCTTTCACTTTTTAACTTTCTATTCTCTGGAGATTAAACGATATCGAAGCATTTTTTGATTTAAGACAGGTTTCTTATTGCGGTTAATAAACGTATCTATTTTCCAAACCACTTCCATTTTCCTGCCTAAACATTCTCGATCAATGGGGATGTCGTAAGTAAGAGAAACCGTATCTTTTTGTTTTGTTTCAAAAACGGCTTTCATGTAATAAGAATTATCATCAAAATCAATATAACGAAGCGTATCCATGTAGTTCATACGGCTACTCCATCTGCTATATTTTGGACGAATTTTGCTTCGAAAAGAATGGATATCCAATTCTTTTTTCAGTTTCTTATTTTCTTCCGTTTTGGGTTCCAAATCGACAAAACCTTTACCGAATGTAATATTCAAAAACTTGTCCTGTTGATTGTTCATAATACGGACAAAATTATTTTGCCGGTCATCCGTTTTGAGCGAAAGGAAAAGGTTCTCTTTCTCGAATAAGAAAGAATAAATGCGAGAAGAATCATCGAACAATGTCAAAGGAGAAGTTATTACCTTATCCTTGTAAGTGATAGTTGTGTAGTAACAAGTATCCTTTTGGTAAATATCACATATGAGCAAGTTCCAATCTTTATCGAATTTTGAATACGACCCTACATATTTTGATAATTCTCCGGGCACAAACACTTTGGGAGAGACAGCCTCTTGCTGAACAGTAGTT
>RRZU013166429.1_pt1 | contig 26867 bp, 8 predicted proteins | sample 2165561 | NCBI WGS metagenome assembly RRZU01 (sample SAMN10456909, study PRJNA506462) | wastewater metagenome | isolation source: wastewater sludge | place: USA: Moscow, Idaho | reverse complement strand
TTATGAAACATTGACGATATAAAAATTTATAATCGTGCATTAAGTGATGATGAGATTCTTCAGCAAGCAAAATCAGCATGATTTTAAAAAAACACTTTTTAAAAGTATTTTTTTTTATATAATAAAAATAATATTTTTTAATAAAATTTAAATGAAAAAATACATACTTTTACTTATTTTTATACTTTGAAGTTTGTTACATATTTGGTTTTTTGGAATAAATCAAGTTCTGAAAAATGCTGATAGTTTTGCATACCTGCAAATGAGTAGCGATTTTTTAAAATTACATATTTCTTGATTTTGAACTGGTTGGTTTGGATTTATTTATAGTGCTTTTATTGCATTATTCAACTTATTTATTACAAACGATATGACCGCTTGATTTGTTTTAAATATAGTTTGTTTCAATATTATTGCATTTTTATGTTATTTACTTTGAAGAAATTATTTAAAAGAAAAATACATTTATTTGTTTTTGACACTCATTTTTTTATCACCAATTTTACTAAATTTTAATATTTCAATTTTATCTGAAAATATTTATATTCCATTATTTTTAATTTTATTTTTATCAGTTTTAAATTTCAAATTTACGCCAACTTTCACTTCAAGTTTATTTTTATGATTTATTATAGCACTACTTTATTTAACTAGATCAGAAGCTTTTATTTATATCTGAAGTGTTTGATTAATATTTATTTATTTACTTATTAGTAAAGTTACAAATTTTAAAACTTTTTTATTAAACTCTATAACTTTAATTATTTCATTTTTTGTATTTATTTCACCTTATTTGTATTATATGCATACAATAACTTGAGAATGGTGATTGACAAATAAATGAAGTTCGAATCTTAGACAAGCTGAACTTAGATGATTGTCTAAAATGGATGATGATTGATTTGAAAGAGCTGTTTGAGAGCTAACTCCTGACCATCATCATTTAATAGCTTGATTTGCTTGATGACTAAAATATGATAAAGCTTTAGAAAGCGAAAGTTTAAAAAATTATATATTAAAAGACCCTAAAAAAGTTATTTATAGACAATTTGAAAATCAAAAAAAATTATTCTCATCAAATCTTGTCCACTTAATTGTCTGAGATGCAAAAGAATTGTATTCTTTACCTTGAAGCAGTTTATTTTATAAAAATATTTTTTATTTAGCAATTATTTTTGTACCAATATTACTTATGATTTGGTGAATAATTTCACTTTTAAGAGAGAAAGATTATTATTTTGTATTTAGTTTTTTTGCTTTCTTTTTAACTGCAACATTCTTTTTTACAATATTTTTTGTTTTAGACAGATATTTTGTAATATTTGTACCTTTATTTATATTTTTCATAGTTTATTGATTAGAAAGCATAAATTTTGAAAATAACTTTTTAGAAATTTCAAAAGATTTGTCTATATGATGACTTATAGTTTGTCTATATTTATTATGATTATTTAGTTATTATAATACAAACAAAAATATGGACGAATATTATAAAGTAAAACAAATAGCTTGAGAATGGCTAAAAGAATATACTTTTGGTAGAGAAAGTTTGAAAGTTATGGAAAGATTTCCAATTGTAACATATTATAGTAATTCTAAAGTTAGATGGCTTACTCCTTACACTGATAATATAAAAAGTTTGGTTGAATATGCAAAATACAATGAAATAGAATATTTGGTTGTAGACAGTTTAGACTTTAAAAAATATAGACCCGATTTAAAAATTTTATTAGACAAAAGTTATATAAATTGGCCTTGATTAAATAAAATAAAAGAATTTAATTATAATAGACAAAAAGTAATTTTATATAGAATTGAAGAATAATTTTAGACAAAAAAAATAAAACCTGATTACTCAGGTTTTATTTTTGTATGTAGTTTAATTCTGGAATTATCATAATTTTTCAAATAATTTGATTTGAATTATTTTTTAAATTATAAACAACATAATCTCAATAAGTTGTATATTCCATAGAATAATTTTGATTTAAAACATTTACTCTTCAATCCTTAAATATTGTAATAATTGGAGTTTTTTTATCATCATTTTTTTCGTAAATAAACATATCTCACGGATTTTTTGAAAGCGTTAATGGCATTGAAAAATATCCATAATTTGTATTATCAACTGGTAAATAATGAACTCAAATATTTTTTACTAAAGCAAAATCATCCTCAATTTCAACTTGTCAAACATTTGGAGAAACTATATATTCATAATAAATAATTTGTCCATTTTTTGAAATTATAATTTTTGGATATGCTTCTGAGTTATTTTGTGAATTTGAAGGTAAAACTTTTACATCTAATCATGAAGAAATTTTTGTTGAATCTGAAATATCAATTTTTCATGTTTCTTCATTAATTCTAGCTAAAACATATTGTTTTCAATCTTTTGTGTATTTTAACTCCAATCATTTAGTTTGAGAATTTAAATTAAATTCAAATTTTCAATTATCATTAGTGTTAACATATCATTTTCAATCTTTATCATATAGTTTTGCTAATCCTCATCATCTTATTCTATAAAAACTTATTGGTTTATTTTTAGAATTTCACTCAACACTTCAAGTTATTTTATTATTTGAAATATCATCTATTTTTGGTTTAACTGAAAATACTTCAAAATTTATATCTTTGTATCATAAATTATCATTTTCATCTATCACAAATATTCTAATTTTCTTTTTAACTAATGATTCATAAGGTCAAACATCAACTGTTATTTTTCATGAAATCTTTTTTATTAAAAAGTTATTTGATTTAGTTTCCAATGAATAATCTATATCATTATAAGTTATTCAATCTCAAGAACTATCTTTTGATAAATCTTGGTCAACATAAATATCTTTTATATTATTTAATCAACTATCTTCATTTATATAATCTGTTATATCAATTGTTTTTTTCTCATAAACTGGCACATCTATATTAAAATTAGAAATTTCTGGAGCTTTTTTATCAGATTCTTTTTGTGGAGTTATAGCAATTTGATTTGAATAATTAGAATAAATTCAATTAGAAAATGCTCTAATTTTTCCATAATAAAATCCATTTTCTATTTCAGAGCTTATTTCGTAATCATTTGATATTTCTCATAAATCTTTTATTGAAAAATACCTAATTTCATCAAAAGATAAACTTCTTGTTGTAGAATCATAATACTTCAATTTCATAAATGGAACAGCTTGAGTATAAGAATTATCTAACGGAGTATATTCTATTTTAGAATTAGTAGACAATGGTAATTTTAAATACTTAATTATTTCATTTCAAGATAGTGAAATTAGATTATCTTTAAAAATATATGTATCATTTGAAACTCAAACTATTACAACATCTTGGTTAAAACTAATATTTTTATAAGATGGTATTTTTATACTTTTAATAGTTTTAGTTTTATCTTTATATAAATAATAATCTAAATTTACACTACTATCTGAAGAATAAACTTTAGTTTTTGCATTAATTAATACAAGCAAATTACTTTCTAAATCAGATTTAATATTTTTTAATTCATTTGTTGTTAATCTAACTGATGCTAAATTTCAAATATTATCAACATAAGCTAAATTATTTCTAAAAACTACTCAATTTTGTGATAATTCTTTATCTATAGTTATATTTTCTATGTTAGAAAAAGCATCAATCACAACCTTTTTAACTTGTTTTGGAATATATGAACTATCAAAATGATTTAATACATCGTTGAATTTATCATAAACATCATACAATTCTAAATTGAAATTTGTAATATTTTTATTTGTTGGTGCTTTAAAATCAACGCTAAAATTTCAACTAATAACTTTTGTTTGACTCAATGAGTTTATTCAAGCTAGATTTGTATTTTCATCTATAAAATCATCAATTACAATTGGACTTCAAGTAAAATGATTAGATTTTGGTTTTGATGTTATATTTTGTTTAAAATAAATTTCATTTCAAACCATATAAATAGCATCAGAATCTCAATCATTATCCATATCTTGCTCTTTTATAATTTCTTTTCAAGTTAATTCATCTAAATAATCAAATAATCTATAACTTAATTTTTTTCATAAATATGTTTCAACAATGTATAATCATTTATAATTATATCAATATTTTGAAGTATTACATGAAGTTTTAGATTTTTCATCATTTGCTGTAGAAGTTTGTGTATTTAGTGCTACTAAATTCTTTTTTACTTCATCATTTGATGTGTAACTTAAAATATTATTTTGTAACGTTGATACATTTTTATTACTTGAAATATTTTTTTCTAAATCTTTAGTATAAGTTTTTAATCAATTTACTACATTTCAAACTATTTCTTTTGATTGTGTTTTTATTTCTTCAACATCACTATCTTTAGAATAAACTTTTTTTAATGAATCAATAGTTTTTTGGTTATATTGAGCCATTTGTTTATTATATTCAGAAATATCGTTTGTTTTTATAGTAGATCAAATCAATATATTGTTAGATTTAGTAGATAATTTTTTATCTAAATCTAAAATTAATTGGTTATTTTTTTGCTTTTCAGAATTAATAATATTTTCTAAAGTTTTAAATTTATTTTCGTTATTTTTTAATAAATTAGCTATTATTTCATTTTCTTTTGAGAAAGAATAATTTAAAGTTTGTTTCCAATTTTCTACTAATTTTTGTGCTTTTAAATCACTTTGAACTGATTTTTTTGCTAATTGTTTTGATATTTCATTTTTAAATTCAGTATTTGTTAGATTTTTATTTCAATCTTTTTTAATATTTTGTTGTAATTTAACTAAACTTACAGCTAATATTTTACTAAATGTTAGTAAAGTTATTGATTTTGAATCTTTTTTGTATGAATCTAAATTATTTTCTAAATTTTGTATATCTTCAACTTTATCATTAGCATGATCAATAACATCATTGGCTCAATCAATTCAATTTTGAATAGAATCATTAATATTATCATCAACTGTTCAATCTGAATTTACGTCAATATTTATATCAGTTGGTGTTACTCAAGATAAATCAACATCTCAAATAGAAATATCAAGTAAATTTGCAATATTATTTGTAAATACATTCAATGGTAATGTTGCTTGATTAGCCATTTCAACCAAAAATTCTGTTTGGAATTCTAAATTTACAAAACTAGTTATTTTTATAGCATCTATAAATGGTAAACTAAATTGTGGTGTTGAAATATCTAAAAAGTCAAAATCTGAAAAAGTATTTCTTTCTGTAATAAATGCTATTTGATCTCAAGCTCTCCATTCTGGCACAAAAGGTGAAGTTTTTAAAATACACATTACTTTTGTAATAACCTTTAAAATATTTAGATATCATTCGATTGAACTAAATAATTTTGGTAAAGTTGGTGCTGGTGGTAAATTTGGTAATTCAACACTTGGTAAGCTTGGCAACTCAGGTAACTCTGGTAAAGTAATAGTTGGTAAAACTGGTAATTGTGGCAAGTTTAAAGTTAAACTTGGAGATTCTGGTAAGTATAAATTTGGTAGTGTTGGTAAAACTATAGGCCTTAAATTGAATTCAAATTCTGGCATATAAATAGTCAATCAAGCTCTAATATTATGTAAATCAAGATAAATATCTGGCCATTTTGGAAATTGTATAACTGGCATAGTTGGAATAGCAACAGAAATTAATTTCCAAATATAATACATCAAATCTTGTCTTTCATTTTTACATTGGTAACATTCTTCTTGATAATCTATAAATACATCAGCAAGTAATTGCCATGATTTTAATATAGCTTTAATCAAAACATATAATTCAACCCAAGTTTTAAAAATTTGTCAGTTTTCAGATATCCGTCAAGACATCATTTTAGAAATAGCTTCAACATTACATAAAATTTGTTCTAACCGAACTTCTTTTATTTGTAACATTTCATGAATTTGTTCTGGTAATTTTTTATAACTTTCTAATACTTCAATATTTTGATCTAAAGAATATATAAGATTTTCAGCATCAACAATGACTTTACATCAAGTGTTACTTGAAGGATTTTCAATACAATTATATTGTGATAAATTCCATCTTTCTTTAACCGATTCAACTTCTTCTTTCCGTTGTTTTGATTTTAATTTCCAATCCAATATTGCTTTATCAATTGTAGCTTGATCTGCCCAAGGAATATCAACATAAACTTTTTGTGGTTGAATATTTATAATTGGTAAATTAGACATAAATTCATAAACACCACTTATTCAACTTTGAATTTGACTTCATCAATAATTTTTTGAAGTTTCTAATTCACTTATTTTTATATCAATATTACTACACATTAATTCTTGAGCTTTACAATCAAGTGATTTCTTTTGCTCTTTATAATAATCTATTTCTTTTTGAATTTCACTTTGTTCATTAACTCTATCTTGTTTTCAAGTTTCGTATGATTTTTCAAAATTATCAAAGAAATTATTCCATCAAGTATCAACTATTCAACTAAAATCTGGTAAAATAACAAATAATGTTGGAAAATCAGTCAATTTATTTGCTATTTCTTCTAATTGTCTAGTTACCCAATTCATAATAAAATCTGGAAATGCTGAAACTCTTTGCATAGAAACATCAACAACATCAGAAAAATTTCAATCTTTTAAAGCTTGGAAATCAACATCAACTGAACTTGCATCATCTCAACTATCTCAAATATTTACCAATGGTCAATTTGGCAAATCATAAGATGAATTATTTGATGTATTAGCAACTAAATCAGATAATTTTTCATTGAATGATTTTTGATCAATATTTCAAGTTTTTTTATAAGATAAATAATCACTTGCTAAAGTTCAAATATATAAACTTTGAGATTTTTCTTTTGTGTTACAATTTCAATTATAAACACTGTACTCATCTCAAGATATTGTTGGTATTATATTATCATAAACTGTTCCATCCGATCAATCATTTTTACATCAAACTACTGGTTTTGCTGCAACTATACAATTTCATCAAGTTACTAAAGGATGTACTCATGGTGGATTTGAATATCACGCAACTGCAGGTTGACCAAAACATATTGCAGTTCAAACAGCTCATGTTATTGTTGGAGTAACAAATATTCTTAAGTAATTTGTTGGATTTGTTATTCACATACTTCATCACGCTCCTAAGCTTCAGCATCAAGGTGACATTGCTCAAGGAGGCCAAGGCATTGGTACACAATAATGTCCAACTGGAACGTAGTTTACCATTGAGAAAACAGGTATTCATTCATTAACTTTTAATCAATCTCAAATTGGACTTCAAAATAATGTTGGATCATTTCATGGAGCCAATGGAGCCCGATTTAATGGTGAAGAAATACAAGAACCTCAACCAAATCAACATCATAATCATTGTGTAATTATATCAATTCAAGTTAAAATTTCATCTGTTGTTTCATTTATTTTATCCAAAGAATCCATAAAATCTTGAGATGAATTAAAATCAGGAGAAATATCTTGATTATCAGCTATTCAATCTCAATCTGAATCTTGGTATAAATCATCCAATGCTCAACTAGCATAACTTTGTTTATCAGAGTTTGATCAATTAGCTAATTTATCAACATAATCTGGTACTCAGTTATTATCTGTATCAACAGCGTTTTTTGAAACATTTTCAGGTAATTCTGAACTACAAGTTAATTCTTCTTCACTTGATTTATAATTTCTATTTCATTTTGATTTGTACATATCATATGTACTTCAACAACTTCTATAATCTGGTTTAAAAATTATATCTAATTGCTTATCATCTTTATTAAAATCACCTGCTTGAATGTATCAATAAGTGAAATAATTTGTATCTAAATCTAATTGTAAATTTATAGTTTGTCCTGGATAAATTGTTATTGTTTTTAAATTTGTTCAAGAAATATAACTATCCATTAAAAAGGCATACTCACTATTTGGAGAATTTTTTATTGGTAAATTAGATCAAGTATAACTATATCAATCAATATTTAAGTTAAAATTTGGTTTACTAGATAAAGCAAATGGAGTTGGTATTTTTTCTAAATAAACGAATTTTGTTTTTGGAGTATTTGAAGTATTTGTAATATTAATATCTAATTTTACTTTATCTCATCCTCTTAAAATATCTGATTGTGTGTTTGTTAAATTTATATATTTTTTTTCTACTTTTACTCAATCATAAGATGAATACTCTGATTTTATAAAAGTTGTTAATGCTTGAGTATTTAAGTTATTATAAATAATATTTCAAGAATTATATTTTTCTAAATATGTATTTGTTAAATATTCAAAATCTTGTTTTGTAGTATCTAAAGAACTTCATAATTCGCTTGAATTAGAGCTTGGAATAGCTTTTATAATATTTTGTTTTAAATCAGAAATATTTGAATCATAAAAACTTGTTCAAGTTGAATAAGAAATTTGTTTGAAAATTATATTATTTATAAAACTTTCATTTAAACTATCAACTTTTGTTGAAGTTCAATTTGATGCTTGTAAATTTTTTTGAATATTTTTATATAATTCATCTGAAGTTGTTAAATATTCATTAGATCCAGATCATGGCAATTGAAATAATCAATCATAATAAACCAATCCGTTATCAATTCTTGTTTGAGTTGATAATTTTATTCAATGTCATCAAGAAATAAATTTTTTATCAAATTTTCAATTTTCACTTGTTCAATAAAATACATTTATCTCTCAAGAGTCATCCAATGTTACTAAATCTGATTTTCAATCTAAATCTAAATCTTTTGCAACTATTTGAGAAAGTGTTCATTTTAATACGATTTCTTTTTTCAAATCATATCTATACAGTTTTTTTCAAATATTTGCTAATAATATCGGTTTTAATTTATCACTTAATAAAACTATATCATCACTTCAATCTCAATTAAAATCTCATGTTTCAATAACTGGTTTTGTTGATAAATCTCATAAATATGCAATATTTCACTTATCATCAAATTCTCAAAGTCATCTTCAAGTTAATAATTTAATATTTCAACCTGTTTTTAAAACTACAATATCTTGTATTCAATCTCAATTAAAATCCAAAACATTATAAGCTAAATTATCTGAATCTAACGAAATTGCTTTTCATATAGTTGAATCAAAATTTCTAGTTTTTGTAGTTGTTCAAAGTTTCTTTTTTGTTTGTTTTAAACTTACTACTGGATCTCAAATATTGATCATTGAAAAAGTTTGATATTTTTTTGTGGCTTCTCAAACACTTTCTCAAGCTGAAACTAAAAGTAAAGTTTTATTTGTAGTTTCCCATCAAATTCATTCTTGAGAATAAAAATTTTCATATCAATATTCAAAAAATGTTGAAAATTTATTTAAAGCTGGTTTATTTGAAGCTAATATATCATTATAATAAATACTATATCATAAATTTGAATTTGTAGAATTTCAAGAAAATTGTTTTGTATATGAATAATTTTTTTCTTCAAGATAAACAACAATACCTCATTGTTTTTGAGAAAGTTTAACTCATTGAATCAATTTAGCATCTCTAACAAAATTTATTTGTGAATATTTTAAAGAAATTCACATTATTCAAACTGTTTCTCAATTAATTTTTAAATTTAAAACTAATGAGTTAGTATAGTTTTTATTTATTTCAAATGATAAATAAGCTCATTTTGTTAATATTTTTCAATTTTCATCAATTTCTAAAATTTTTGATGAAGTGTTATCATAAAATTTTAAAGTATCGTTTGTAAATTCTGTTTTATATCAAGTTTTTATTGATTTTAAAACTATTGATGATTTCATTTTATCAAAACAATTTGATGTATTTGCATCTAAACATTTAGATAAAACTAAATTATCTTTATTGAAATTAAAAATTACATTTGATACAACTTCTCACAGAGTTTCATTAACAAAAGCTAAATTGAAATCTTTATTATTATCAACATTATAATAAGTTTTTATATCTTGAGATAAATTAGAAGAACTATTATTTAATAAAATATTTCAATTTGGACTTATATTTAAAACATCAGTTCTTTTTTGAACATCATTTAACAATGAAGTTACAACCAAAGATCTATTATCTTTATCAAAAATCATACTTGATGCTAAATTGTCTTTTATCGTAATATCTCAATATGGCGCTCAAAGTAAAGTAGAATATATTGAGTTATAATTATTATTTTTTATTTTTTCATTATTCCAATAATAAAAACTCTCTATTTTTCAAACATTTGCTCAAACTCAAGAAACATTTAAAGTTTTTATATTATCAAAAAACTTTTTAATATTTATTTTTTGGAACTCTGTTACCAATCAGAAATCTAAACTTTTTTCGAAATCAGCATAAGTTTCATAAGCAAATTTATAATCATTGTCAGTTATCACTTTAAACAATTTTTCTCAAGTTTCAGTTAATTTTCAATCTTTAAAAAATCATAATTTTTTAACATCAGATTTTGTAAAAAAATTATTTGAATTGATTGTAATTACATTTTTAGATAAATCTGGTGTTGTTGAAACTTTAAAAAATGCTGTTCAAGGAATTTGTGTTCATTTTAAAGTAAATGTAGTTTTTCATCAAATTGCAGTTTGTGTTGAATTTGATGGAGTTATTATATTTTTATAATTTGAATGAACTTCAAAATTTAATTTTGTATCATTATCATTCCAAACTACATTTCAATATCTATCTTTTAATGAAACTCAAAGTGTTGAAGTTGATCAAGTTGATGCTTCAATTTTTGATTTTGATAAACTTAAATCAACTTTTATAGCTAAATCTGGCAAAATATTTATTTCTTTATAAACAGATTCTTTTACTCATTCAACTTTAAATTCTAATTTAATTTTTTCTCATGCTTTTGTTTTAGTAACAAAAGTTCAAGATCAATAATTATTTTTTATATCAATATAATCATTTGAAGATGTATAATAAACTTTATTTGACACCAAATATGCTCTTGCTGAGAAATTTGAATCTCAAACTTGTTTTACTTTTATATCATAATCATAACTTTTATTTCAAACTTTTACATTTTCAAAATCTCAAGTTACATCAAATTCTATTTTTTCAACTACATTTATAGTTTTTTCAACTTTTTGAATCTCAACTTTATCTTTTTTTAATACAAAACTTATTGTTGACTTTCAAGTTGATCATGTTGATTTTAATCTAAAAGGCTTATATCAATCAAAAACATTAAATGATTTTTTATTAGTATTATCTTCAAAAGCTACACTTCATCATGAAATAGAAATATCTACAGTATAATTTTTTGCAATACTTGGATTATCATATTGATCATAAATACTAAATACATTTGTTGTTACCACTCAAGATTTTTCCATTAAATTTGTTGATAATTCTGGAACTATTTTCACAGCATCATCTGGTAAAACTTGAATATTTTTTTCAATTACATATCAATTATTATCTTTTATATTAAATACATATTTTCAAGAAGATTTAAAAACTCATAACGATAAAACTCAAGAAATATCTTGAATTGTTTTATTTAAAACAATATTTCATTTCGCATCAGAAACTTTTAAAACAATTGGATAATCAATTCTTAAAGATTTTCAATTTTTATCTTTATTAATTAAAGTTAAAAACATTTTATCTTTTGAAGAAGAATAACTATTTAAATTTTCTAAATTTTGTTTTAATAAATTAAAATTATCTTGTTCAACTAAATAAATATTATTTTTATCAGATGCTGTAACTGATGACAAAGAACTATCAATTAATAATTTTTTTCAATCATTATATAATTTAGAAGTTCACATATAAACTAAATCACCTCTAACTTGAACACTTAAATATTTTTCTTTTTGAATAACTGTATTTCAATTATAATCTTTTAAATTTAACAATGCTCTAAAAACAAAATTTGCATCATTTGATTTTGTAGAAAATATATATTTTGCTGTTCAATTTTTTACATTTACAGATAAATCTTTGAAATTTATATATTTTTTAACTTGCTCATCTTGATCTTGAGATATTGGATAATCTTTATCATAAACCAATTCTTTAGAATTATTTTCTCAAACACTTTCAACTTTAACCAATTCAAAATCTATAGTTGAAGAACTATCTAAAGTTAAAACTTGATTATTTTTATCAACTAAACTAGCTTGTAAAATTCAAGTTGTATTATAATAATATTTTTTAGAATCACTTTCAAGCAATAATCCACCTCAGTTTAAATCAGTTTGTAAATAATCATTTATTCAATCTTTATCTTCATCTAAAAATCAATATCACATAAATGATGATAAACTAGATCAACAACTTCAATCAGAAACACTGATTTTTGGAGGTAACATATCTTTTAACCGACAAGTTACAGCAGGAATCCATTCCCAAATAGGAACTCATTCTGGAGGAGAACATTTATTATTTGAATTATCTTGATCATTTGTTATATTCAAATTCAATAATTTATTGTCCAATTCTTGGTTTTGAGTCAATATATCAGCAAATGGATTTTCACCTTTTTGTTCAGGATCCATTTTGATATACATATTTTCTCAATCTCATGGAGCTCAAATATAAGCCAATTCATAAGATTGTCTATTTTTAGGTAGGAAAAAACTAAATTCATCTGATTTGTATTGATCAGATAAATATTTTTCAAAAACAAATTTATATTTTGAACTAACTGAGCTTAAATTATTCCAATAAATAGCAAAAGCTAGAGTATCTATATAATTTATAGTTTTTTTCTCATTATTTAAAACAACTTCTTTTGCTGGTTTTGATTCTAGTATTTTATATAAATCAATATTTGCATCTGGATAATTTCAAGTTTTTAATAAATCATAAATATCTTTATCTAAAGTATTTAATTTTGATGGATCTTTTGAAGAAATTAAATCATTTATTTCTTTAGATTTTTGTGATAAATAATTTTTTAAAACATATTTTGCATTTTCTAAATTAATTTCTTTTGTATCATCTAATTTTAATCTAAATAAATATGGATAATTTATTTTTCAGTAAGTGCTATCAGCTGATATAAAATCTACATATCTATCTTTATCAATTGGCAAAGCTTTAGAAATCATTGATTTTGTTTGTGCAGAAAGTTCATTTGTAGTTGGAGAAGTATGAGTTATAAAAGAAGGTATTTTTTTATAATTATAAATTTTTTTATCTGGAGTTAATGTAGTTTGTGTTGTTTGGTCAAAACAAACTCAATCTACTTTCAAAACTTCTTTTGTTCATAAATTAACAACATCATTTACACAACTAGCATATTTTGATTTTCATGATAAATCTTTATAAACTTCATCAAATGATTTTTTGTAAGTATAATTTTCATTTACACTTGAACAATTCCATCAAACTGCTTGAGTTCAATTTATTGGTACATTTAAAATATCCACACAAGTTGAAGTTTGATTAGATCAACCATAAGTTGGAGAATATCCTCTTTTTTTAGTTACAATATAATTATTATCCAAACAATCTAGTGGAGATGGCACATTTTCAACTCAAGTTGAAGCTTTTGTTCATGTTATATCAAAAATTGTAGATGTTGCTTTTTCTAAATTTGATGATTTTAAAACATATTCTAAATTAGCAACTTTTGTATAATCAATATTTATTGGAGAATTTCCTCACCAATATCAAGAAGTTTTATCTTGACACATATCAACATCAGATTTTACAATACTAAAATTATATCATCTATTTCCTTCTACTAAATTTCAAGAATTTCTTAAAGAACCTCTATAAATACTACAATCGATCGCTTGAGAAATAGTTGATGCTTGTTTTCAATTTAAAAAATTTGTATAAATTGCATCTCAACATGAATTATCAGAATTATCAATATTTGTAGGCAATGCTATATTTCTTGATAGTCAATTTTTTACAACATTATTTATTTCATCTTCTAAATCATTGTTTACATTTTTTAAAATTGATTGAGAAAAAACATCTAAATTAGTAACAATTGTTGGAACTAAATCAACATTTACATCATTTCAACTTTTATTATATCTTCAAGCATTATAAACAAATTTTCTAAATTTTCATATTGTATCTCAATTAAATACTTCAATAAATTTTTTAGTATAATTATTAATCAAAGTTGATAATTGAATATCTGGTATTTTAGAAGTATCAGTATTGTTTCAAGCTTTTGAAAAATCTATTGAATTTCAAAAAATAGAACTTAAATTTCATAAACTAGATGCTTGTTCTTTATTGTAAGCTTGTTGTAAAGTATTTGTTAATATTTTAGAAAATCTAGAATAAACAATATCTTCTATAACTCACATTCAAGATTTGTATGCTTTATAATCAGTATATTTTAATGCATTAAATTCTCTAACTTGATCATAATAAAAAACATATGGTTCATAATTTTCACTTAATTCTTCATCTTGAAGTCAATTTGTTATGTTGTTTTCTTTTTTAAAATTTCATTCTCAAATATAATAATCATGATTTTTATCTAAATAGTCATTTATTTTTTGTTCATCAGTATCATTATCTCAAGAATTTGGAGAAATAAAACCATGCCAAATTTCTGCTTTTGGTTCACTTGAAACATTGTTATTTATTTCAAATATTGATTTAGTTTCGTTATAAATATATAATTTATCAATAAAATCAATATATGGAAAAACTGTTTTTGATGTAGTTTGTGAGTTTTGTACAACTGGAAGAGGAATATTTCAAACAAATAAACTTCAAACTAATTTTGAATCTCAACTCAATCAATCAATTCAATCATATCAAGAAGTATAAAGTCTTTCATTGAATTTTACTATATCATATGGAGTTGCTGTTGCTGGAACTGGAATAATCATTGTTTTAGTATTTTCCAAAACTCATGCCACATCACGAGCATATCTATTTAATTTTGATTTAACTCATGAATAAATGTCTTCTTGCACATAAATAGAAACCAAATTGTAACTTTGGCTATTTGATGCAAATACTTGTCATAAGAAACTAAAAAAAGATATATTTATACTAAAACTAAATAATATTGAAAAAATCAATGTAAAAGATAGTATTTTTTGTATTTTTGTATAATTTTGCATAACTAAAATAATAATAATAATTTTTTGTCATTATTTTAACATATTTTTCAAATTTATCAAAAAAAAATTTGCTTTTTTTACTGATTTTTAAAAGAAAATTCAATATTTTTATTATTTTAATTTTAAATATATTTTTTTTAGAAAAAAAAGACTTAAAAATTAAGTTTTAAGTCTTTTTATAAAAATCTATTTTTTTCAAATTCTTTAATTTCTTTTATGCTATTTAAAGCCATTTTTGTATCAATCTCTTGTCAATTTAGATTTAGGTATATTTTTATACTTCACTCTTTTTGTCAAATCATCAAAGTTTTTAAATCTAACAAATCTTGTTTTTTTGCAGTTTTTGGAATATTTATTACATATTTATCAATATTTTCTTCACTCAAAATTTCATTTAATTCTTCAATAGATTCTGAAAAATCGGCATTTATGTTATCTTCAAGAATTTCAATTGGCTCATCATTTTCTAAAATATTTCATTCATTAGAATTTTTCATTTCAGCTTCTTTTTCATCTTTTGCGATCTTTGCTTCTTGCTTTAAATAAGCATTATATAAAACATCATCGTAAAGTCATAAATCACGTGCTTGATTAATAGCCATTCAAATAGAAACTGATTTTATATCACGAGCTAAAATTGCTTTTCTTTTGTATTCAGTATTTATATTCAATCATCAGTTTACAATAATTATACTATCAACAACAAGTTTATCTTTAAATTTATCATAATCTTTTGGGAAAACTGTAACCTCAAAATCATAATAAAAACTTTCACAATACATAAAAACCATTACTCAACCTGTTTTTGTCATACTTTTTCTGATATCTTTTACATATCAAACTGTTTGAATTATTGTATTTCTTGATTTTTGTTTTTCTGGTAATTTTTCTATTTCATCAAATTCCATTTTTAAAATTTTGGCATTTTGAGACCTTTTTTCAATATATCTTGACATTCAATCCAAAGGATGACCAGAGATAAAAAATCAAATAACTTGTTTTTCTCAAAATATTTTATCTTCAAAAGAAAATGGCTCTACTTTATCTAAAACTAAGGTATCTTTATCAGATGTTTCATCAAAAAGTCAAATTTGATTTGACGATGATTTTTTTTCTCAAGCTTTTAAAAATCTTATGATATTTTCAATATTTTTGTACAATTTTCATCTTTCATCAAATCAATCCATACTTCAAGAAAGTATTAATGCTTCAAGTGATTTTTTATTTACTACTTCTTTTCAAGCTCTTGCTACAAAATCTTGTAAATCAATATATTTTCATTCCTTTCTTCATGACTTTATAGCTTCAATTGGTCAATCTCAGATTCACTTTATTGCTTTTAATCAAAATCTTATAGTTTTATCGTCAATATAAGTAAAATGTTTCATTGATTCATTTATACTTGGAGGTAAAACATTTATTCATTTTGATTTACATTCTCAAACCTCCATAACAATTCTTTCCATATTTTCCTCATCACTTACCATCAAAGAAGTAAGAAATTCTGTTTTGTAATAAGCTTTTAAAAATGCTGTTTGGTAAGCAATAAAAGCATAACACGCTGCATGTGATTTATTAAAAGAATAATTAGCTGCAGGTTGAATCATTTCTTCATAAATGTACTTTGAAGTTTCAGGTTTATAATTTTTATAACTTGCTGATTTTTCTATAAATTCAATTTTTAACGCTTCAATAATTTCAATTTTTTTCTTTCATATTCATCTTCTAAGTAAATCGGCTTCTCAAAGACTAAATCCCGCCATATATTGAACTATAAACATCAATTGTTCTTGGTAAACGGCAATTCAATAACTTACATCCAAAATTGGAGATAAATCTTCATCTAATTTTCTTTTTTCTTCTAAAATTTCTTCTTCGCAGTATCAAGCTTTTTCTAAAATTCATCTTAAATCATCAGTTAAATATTTTAACTCTTTTCTTTTATATTTAACATCAATATAAGTGGGAATATAAGCCAACGGACCTGGACGATAAAGTGAAACCATCGCAATCAAATCTTCAAAAGAGTTTGGTCATAAATCTATTAAATACTTTCTCATTCAATCAGATTCAAACTGAAAAACTCAAGTCGTATCTCAAGCACAAAATACTTCAAAAACTTTTGGATCATCTAATTTTACCCTAGTTATGTCTATATCGATTCATTTATTATTTTTAATAATTTTTAAACATCTTTTTATGATTGTTAAGTTTCTAAGTCATAAAAAGTCCATTTTTAAAAGTCATAAATCTTCAAGTGGATAAGCAGAATATTGAGTAATAATAGCATTTTGGTCTTTTGGTGGATGAGATAATGCTGTAAAATTGGTCATCGGTTCAGGCGCAATAATAACAGCACACGCATGCACTCAAATTTGTCTAACATTTCATTCAATTTTTAAAGCATTGTCTATAATTTCTTTATATTTTGGATTATTATCATATGCCGATTTAAACTCAATACTTTCTTCTAAAGCTTGTTTTAATTTTGTTCAAGGTTTTTCTGGAATAAGTTTTGCTAACTCATTCATTTCTCAAAACTCTACTCAAAAAACTCTTCATACGTCTTTTACCGCAGCTCTTGCTGCAAATGTACCAAAAGTACAAATTTGAGCCACATGATCACTTCAATATTTTCTTCTACAATAATCAATTACTTTATCTCTAGCATCATCGGCAAAATCCACATCTATATCAGGCATAGAAACTCTGGCTGGATTTAAAAATCTTTCAAAAAGTAATTTATAAGGCAATGGATCTAAATCAGTTATTCAAGACAAATATGCCATCAAACTTCAAGCAGCACTTCATCTTCAAGGTCAAACTGGTATATCATTTTCTCTAGCCCAATTTATATAATCAGCAACTATCAAAAAATAAGCATCAAATCACATTTCATGCACTACTACAAGCTCATATTCTAGTCTGTCTATTTTGTCTAAAATATCTTGAGATAATGTCGACATTATCTCTTTTTTCTCATTAGAATAATATGTTAAAGATAATTCTTTTAATTCTTCAGGTGAACTTTGAGTTAATTTTTTTTGAAGTCAAGGTTTATCCAATTTTTGAACTAAAGTAAAAATTTGATCTTTTGTTAATCAATAATCATATCTCCAATTTAATCATTTATAAGACAAATATCTTAAATACCACTCATCTGAAGTTAATTTTTTAATTCAATCCCCCTTGAATTCCCCCTTATTAAGGGGGATGTCTGTTAAGACAGGGGGATTTATATTATATTTTTCCTTTTCTAACTCTTGAGCTTCCAAATATATTTGTTGATCATGGTCTGGCAATTCATATTTTGGAATCAAAATTTGTCAGGTTACAATATTTATGTCTACTTTGTCTGCAATCTCTAAAGTATTGCTTAAAGCCTCAGGAACAAAGCCAAAAAGTGACTGCATTTCTTCATAATCTAAGAACGAATAATCACCATTTATCAATGTTGGTCTGTCTGGATTGTCTAGTTGATGTCCAGTTCAAAGAGCTTTAATTACATCTTGAGTTTTTTTATCTTCTTTATAGATATAATAACAATTATTGGCTGCTACTACCTTAAATCCATATTTTTTATGAAGTTTAATTAATTCATCAGTTACTAAATTTTGTTTTGGAATATCATTATGATATAAAAGTTCTAAATAAAAATCTCAAGGAAAGACATCTTGGTATTGTTTAATTTTTTCAACTATTTTTTCTTCACTCATTCAAGCTAAAATATAATAACTTATTTCTCAAGTTATTGGTCAACTTAAACACATTAAGTCAAAACTATTGTTTTTTAAATCCTCCCAAGTTATAAAAGATTTTTCTCAAGAACTATCTAAACTTGCTTTTGTTGTTAAAGTTATAATATTTTTGTAACCTTCAAAACTTTTAGCTAATAATACTATTTTATGAAACATTTTTGGATCTAGTTGAGATTGTAAAAATATTTCAGTTCATAAAATTGGTTTTATTCAATCTTCTTTTGCATATTTATAAAATTCATGACATCCATGAATATTTGAAGTGTCTGTGATTGCAACAGCTGTCATTCACAAACTTTTGGCTTTTTTGATATAATCTTTTGGCTTTGGTAATCATTCTAAAATCGAGAAATGTGTATGGTTATGCAAATGTACAAATGACATAATTTTTTATTAAAAAAGTACAAAATAATTTGTTTAAAGATAATGATTTTATTAAAAAAGTAAAAATTTTATTTTAATTTAAAATGCCTAGAAATATTTTTATTTAATTTATATTTTAAAAAATAATTAAATATTTTGTCAATATATTTTTATCTTTAAATAAAGCTCAAATTTTGCTTTAAAAAAATTTTTATGATAAAATTTATTTAGATTTAAATTTCTAATAAAAACAAAATATGAGTGCTGAAACAACAAAAAATCATGAAATATGCGAACAAAATGAATACGAAAAAATAAATTCAAAACTAGATACTCTTGAAGATAAATGTAATCAATCTGTATTAAAAAAGGAAGAAATAATTATCAGTAATGATATTTCTAAATTTTGAATGGATTTAGTTGTAAAAAGAAATAAAGAACCTTTTCCAAATGAATATTTTTTATTAAAGAATTGAGTTTTACTTAATATCCCCTTAAACATTGATAAAGTTTTTGATGAAGCTCATAAATTAGATGATTTAATTAACGCTCAAGAAGACTTATATTTAGATTGAAAATTTAATTTTCGTACAGTTACTAGAGAATATTGATTTTTTGAAAAATGAGATAAAAAAGATGAAGACAAAACTCCATATAGTAATATTGATAGAGAAAATTCTCAACGTGAAAGAATACAACAAATTAGAGAAAAAAACAATGAAGTTGAAGAATATTTTAGATTTTTAAAAATATTTAGAGATCAATTATGACATGAAAGTACTTTTAATCCTGAATTAGAATGGGATTTAAAAAAAGATGAAAATTGAAATTTTGTAAAAGATGAAAATTGAAAAAATATTAAAGAATTTATGCCTCTTTGAGTAGAAAGATATGATTCAAAACAAATTTTAGAAGCTGATAAAAAATAAAAAAATAAACTCAAATTAAATTTGAGTTTATTTTTTTATTCTTGTGTATTTGGTTTTTGAGATTTCATAAGTGGAAATAACAATACATCTCTTAAATTTTCTTGGCTTGTTAAAAGAGAAAATACTCTTTCAATTCACATTCACCAACCAGATTGTGGAGGCATACCATATTCCATAGCATAAACAAAATCATCATCTCCGCTTGTAGCTTCTTCATCTCACATTTCTTTTGCTTTAGCTTGAGCGTCAAAGTTTGCTTTTTGAATAGCTGGATCAACTAACTCTCAGTAAGCTTTAATAATTTCCCAACCATTTACTACAACTTGAAATTGTTCTACAATTTCTGGATTTTCATCACTTTGTCTAGCTAAAGGTTGCATAGTTTTTGGATAATTATAAACAAATGCTGGACCAACAATTCCTGGTCTTAAAACTTTTTTATAAAGATAATCAATTAATGTTGGAACAACCATTTTATCCATTCATTCAAATTGAACTCAAGCTGCTTTTATATCAGCTAAAAGTTTTGCTTCGTCTCAGATAAAATATTTTGAAACATCAATTCAACAAGCGTTTTTAACTCATTCAACATAGTCAATTCTTTGCCATGGAGTTTGGAAATTTACCAATTTTTCATTTCAAGATTTATCTTTTACCATAACTTCTCTTTTAAGTTCAGGTAAATTTTTAAATACATAATCAAACATTTCTTCAGTAAATCTCATATTGTCTTCAAAATTCCAATAAACTCAGTAATGTTCAATAGCTGAAAATTCTTGAATATGAGAAGGATCACTTCATTCATTTCTAAAATTTCTTGTAAATTCTACAACTCTTTCAAATCTACCAACTGTAACTCTTTTTAAATAAGTTTCTGGAGAAATTCTTAAATAAAATTCTTCATCAAAATCATTATGATGAGTTATAAAAGGTGCAGCAGCAGCTCAAGAAGCAGCATTTCCTAAAACTGGAGTTTCTACTTCAAAAAAATCATTTTCATAATAAAAATCTCTTAAAGTTTTTACAAATTTACTTCTTAATTTCATTCTGTTGTAAGTTTCATCATTCATAATCATATCAAGATATCTTTGTCTATAAAGAGTTTCTTGGTCAGTTATTCAGTGAAATTTTTCTGGAAGTGGTCTAACAGATTTTGCTAAAATTTGAAATTCACTAACAAATAATGTTAATTCTCCATGTTTTGTGAAAAATAAATCTCATTTAACTCAAACATAATCTCAAACATTTACAAATTTTTCTGAAATTTTATAAGCAGTTTTTTCTTCACCATCAACAACTAAACTATCAACTAATTCTCTTCAAGTATTAAATTGAAATTTGTCTTTCATAAAACAAATTTGAATACTTCAAGTTTGGTCCATAATTTTACCAAAAGCTAGTTTTCCATGAGATTTATAACTCATTAATCTTCAAGCAGTTTGGAATTTTTTTTGTGCTCCAGATTCTTGAAATACTTCAACTTCATTTAAGTTTTGTGTATTTTTTGAAACTTCAGCTATATCCATTTTTCCATGGTAATTATTAGCATAAACTATAACTCAAGCGTCTTTTAATTTTTTTATTTTTTCAATTCTATCAAGAGACTCATTTCAGTATTCAAACATTATGTAATTCTTAAAAAATAATATACGCCAAAGTATAATAAATTTAAAATAAAAGGCAAGAAAAATACTAAACCAAAAAATTAACTTTTGGCAATAGCTTAAATAATATTTTTTTTGTTTTATTTACATTTTTATGTTATAATTTATAAAATTAGTTTTAAATATAAGTTATGAAAAAATTATTTTATGTTATTTTTTGTTACTTTTTAGCGATAGAAAGCACTTTTGCAAGTTTATTAGATGCCTCAAAACAATTTTGAAGTTCAAGTTGATACAATGAAACAGTTGAAAAAAATAGTTCAAATTGATGATTTTTAGATACTATGTGAAATTATGTATATTATTTCGAATTATTTGTAGTTTGAATATTAGTTTACTTGATATTATTAAAAATTTTTAGACTTGCATTTGAAATATATTATGCAAAACATCTTGTTTATATGAAAGTTACTTTACCAAAAAGTGATTCTAAACTTGATAAAGAAAAAGAAACAAAAAAAGATTTCAAAGAAAAAATCGGTATGATGAGTATGTATTATAAAGCAATTCACAAAATTTCTGAAGCTTGACTAAAAGATACTATTGCCAATTTTATTTTTCAACATGCAAAAATTTCTCTTGAATTAGTTTATAATGCTTGAGAAGTAGATTTTTACATAGTTACTTTTGATACTTATGTAAATGTAGTAACTCAACATATAACTTCTATTTATAACGATGCTGAAGTTAGAATTATTAAAAAAGAAGAAGAATACATAGATATAAAACCAGATTGATATACTCTTAGAGCTGCTTCTTTATCAAAAGAAAATGATGATGTTTTTCCAATTCGTTGTTTTAAATATCTTGAAGATGATCCATTAAACAACTTTACAAATGTATTTTCATCTCTTGATAAAGACGATAAAGCAGTTTACCAAATGGTTTTAAAACCAGTTTGATCTGGATGGAACACAAAAGCAAAAAAAGCTGCATGACTTGTTTCAAAATGACAATACAAAAAAACAAAAAGAGTTCCTTTTTTAGATATATTTTGGAATCCAATTGTTTGAATCATAAGATGACCTGATGAAATGATAAAAAATGATTCAAATGCACCTTGAGCAAGTTCTTGAGATAGTTATAAAATTTTTAACCAAGCTGAAACTGAAGCTCATAAAATTATGTGAGAATCAGCTTGACAACCTTGATTTAGAACTTCAATCAGAATTTTAGTAGCATCAAAAACTCCTTCAAATGCTGAAGCTTGAGCTCATGCTATAGTTGCTGCATCTTCAATATTTACAGATGAATATAATAATGCATTAGATAATCCTCAATTTTATGAAGATTTTATGTATTTTATTTTCACTCCTATTAGATATTTTGCATTTAATAAAAAACTATCTGGTTTTTTTCAAGGAACAAGTATTTTTTCAGCAGATGAATTATCAACTCTTTATCATTTTCCTGATATAAATTACAATAAATCTCCAATTATTAATTGGTTAGAATATAAAAAATTAGCACCTCCACATCATCTAAAATACCCTAAAGAACCTTGTATTTTAGAAGAAAAAGTAAAAACTTGAACTCGTGAAGTAATTGATGAAATCACTTGAGAGAAAAAGACAGAAGATGTTTTTGAAATAAAAAAAGTTCATAGAGAATTATGAGGATTTCCAGTTTATAAAGACTGAGTTATCATGTGATGGAATGAATACAGAAACAAAAAAACTCCTGTATATTTTGATAGAAAAGATAGATGAAGACATCATTATATTATCTGAAAATCTTGAGGTTGAAAATCAGTATTTATCTGATATTTGGCTAGACAAGATATGCGGAATGGTGATTGACTTTGTGTAATTGATCCACATGGTGATTTAGTTGAAGATGTTTTAGCGTTTACGCCAAAAGAAAGAGCAAGAGATACAATAGTTTTTGATCCAGCAGATGATGAATATCCAATGGGATTAAATATGCTTGAAGTTATTTCTACAGACCCAGATATTAGAAAAAGAGAAATGGATAGAGCTGCAATGGATGCTACTGAAATATTTATAAAAATATTTGGTGATGAAGTTTTTGGTCCTCGTATTCAACATTATTTCAGAAACTGATGTTTAACTTTGATGGAAGATGTTGAGGATGGTTGAACATTAATCGATGTGCCAAGATTGTTTGTTGATGATGCTTTTATGAAATATAAAACTTCAAAAATTACAAATCCTGTAGTAAAATCTTTCTGGGAACACGAATATGCAAATACTTGAGACAGAGAAAAACAAGAAATGATTCCTTATTTTTCAAGCAAATTTTGACCTTTTATTACAAATACAACTATTAGAAATATTATCGGTCAACCAAAATCTGCTTTTAATATCAGAGAAATCATGGATAATCAAAAAGCGTTATTGGTAAACTTATCAAAATGAAAAATCTGAGCATTAAATGCACAATTACTTTGACTTATATTTGTTTCTAAAGTAAATATGGCTGCTATGTCTAGAGCCGATATGCCAGAACCAGAAAGAAAAGACTTCTTCATGTATGTTGATGAGTTCCAAAACTTTGCAACTGAAACTTTCGGGGAGATTTTATCTGAAGCCAGAAAATATCGTTTAGCTTTAATTATGGCTCACCAATTTATCGCTCAAATTTGAGGTTCTTGAGCTAAAAAATGAGATAAACCATCTATTAAAGATGCAGTATTTTGAAATGCCTGAACAATTATGTCTTTCAAAGTTTGAGCTGAAGATGCTGAATATTTAGAAAAAGAATATGCTCCACTACTTTCTCAACAAGATATTATTGGTATTGCAAATTTTACAACATATGTTAAACTTAATATAAATAATGCTACAACTCGTCCATTTGATATGAAAACCATTTGGGATAATAATTACAAAAATACAGAAGCTGCTAAAATCATAAAAGAATATTCTAGAAAAAAATATTGAAGAAAGAAAAAATATGTAAATATGGAAATCGAAGCAAGACTTTGAATAAATTAATTATAACTTAATTTTTATGAAAAAATTTTTAATAACTATTTTTATTGCTCTTAGTTTTTTAATGCCTTGAATTAGCCAAGCATCAAGTGTTAATAATGTAAAAACAGACATTATAAATAACTGAACAACTAATTCTAATGACATTTTAGATAAGGTTTGAAACGATAATAATTTCTTCAAAGCGCAAACTAAATGAGAAAGTTGATTAAAAAATCTACTTTTAAATATAGCCAGAGATGCTAAAGTGCTTATTTATGCAATAATAATACTTTTATGAGTTATCATTGTAATGAAATTGATTTTTTCAAAATGAGGTGACGAGGACGTAAAAAAATTAAAAAAATGGGCATTACGGTGAACTATTTGAATAGTAGTTATGCAAACATCAACGGTTGCTTATAAATTATTATTTGATAAAGATGTTAATTCAAATTTAGCAAATAAATTCAATAACGATTTAGTATATCCATTTATAAATTTATTGTATTTACTAGCTGCTTTTATATTTATATTTGTTGCAATAGTAGCATTTTACAAAATGGTTACAGCAAATTGAAATGATGATAATATAAAAAAATGAAAAGCTACTATCGTTCAAGCAATTATTTGATTTATAGTAATTAAATTTTCAAGCATATTAGTTTACAATACTTTTAACCCAACTTGTTCAAATTGAAATATTATAACATATTGATGATCAAAAGTTTGTGAAAATATTACAGATAATGCAAAAATATTAATTACTATTATAAATTGGATAAATGGATTTTTAGCACTTGTAATTTTACTTATGATTATTTATGCTTGATTTTTATATATTACTTCTTGAGGAGCTGATGAAAAACAAAAAAAAGCAAAAAATATCTTAATTTATGTAACAATTTGACTAATAATTTTGATTGCAAGTTATTTAATTTTAACTTTCTTTATTTACCCAAATTCATATCAAAAATTTAACTAATTTAATTTTTAGAAAAAATATATGAAAAAATTTTTATTAAAAATATTAATTTCTATCTGATTAATTTTTTGCATTTACAATTATTCAAATGCAATAGATTTTAAAGATGCTTCTACTGCTACTACTAAATTTCAAGATCAAACGATTTCAAAAAAAAGTTGAGATATGGAAAAACAACTTAATGATATTGTTTTTAACGCGTATCATACTTTTAAAGTAGTAATTTGAGGATTATTTGTAATCTATATGGTTTATGCTTGAATAATGATGATTATTTCATTATGAGATGATGATGAAAAATTAAAAAGTTCAAAAAGAAGTATTTGGTATGCATTAGTTTGATTATTATTTGTAAATATTCCTTGAACTTTATATTCAATGTTCATTTGAAAAAAAACTACAGATGATATAACAGCCTGAGCATGAAGTACAAGTTTGATATACCAAAGAAACTTATTTATGAACTCAGAAACTTTTTGAACAACTCTTTGAACTATAATAACTTTTCTTCAAATAATTTTAGTCGCTTTTGCTGTATTTGTAATCGTATTTGCTTGAATAAAAATTATGCTTGCTCAATGAAAAGATGATGTTATTAAAGAATCTAAATCAAAAATTATAAATTCAATTTTATGACTAATATTTTTGTGAATTTTAGAAGCTTGGAGAACTGTAGTATTTACATGAGACATAAAATGAAAATGACAATGAATATTTGCCACATTAGCTAATTTAGCATTGTATTTTGCTTGACCTGTTGCAATATTTTTCTTAAGTCTAGCTTGATATTATTATATAACTGCGGCTTGAAACGAAGATAAAATTAAAAAAGCTAAATCTATTGTTATAAATACTGTTCTTGCTACTTTAATTTTACTTTGAATGTATACATTCTTTGATGATTTAAAATCTATAACTTTTAATTAGAAATTATGAAACTATTATCAAAAATATTTATAATAATTACAATCATATTTATTTGAAATACAGCTATAGCTGGTGATACAGAAACTGAAACTAAAGCCCCTATAAAGCTAACAGTAACAGAAAAAGTTCCTTGATATAATTGTGTAAAGCAAAAAGAAAAAAATGATGATTGAACAGAATCTGAAACTTGAAGACGGGAATGTTCAGTTTATGCTTGAATGACTGCTTTTGAAGAAATGCTTTGAAGTTTTATTAAATTTTTTACAGCAGTTTGAGCTTTAACTTGAGTTTTATATATTG
>RRZU011739285.1_pt1 | contig 26889 bp, 22 predicted proteins | sample 2165561 | NCBI WGS metagenome assembly RRZU01 (sample SAMN10456909, study PRJNA506462) | wastewater metagenome | isolation source: wastewater sludge | place: USA: Moscow, Idaho | reverse complement strand
GGCCACTAGTAAGTCAGAGTTGGTATTATCGGGATGTCGATATGCTGTCTGGTGAGCCGGAGCTTGGTGAAGTATTCTCTGTCGTAACAGAATTCACCTATGGTGATGTGATGATTATTTCGCCAGGTAGTAACGCGTCACTTTGTATTGTAATTAGTCAGGCTATCCAATTAGATGCAGATAAATCGCTGAGACAGTCATCTGTATGTAAGTTAATGAATAGTAAACTTTTACCATATCAGGCTGCGACCCAATATCTGTCTAAAATGGCGTAAATATATTGTGGATATATAAGAAAAAGCCCCGGATTTTGTCCGGGGCTTTTTCTTATTCTGCTGTCGGGCTATTAACCGGATGAACATCTTCGCTGGGGTAACATCCCAGAATTTTTATGTATCTGATTGAAGCTTTCAGTTCATTAATGGCTGACTGCATTTCATCACTTTCAAGATTAGCAGCCACATCGACATAAAACATTTCTTCCCACGGATTCCCGGGAATTGGACGGGATTCCAGTTTCGTCATATTGATATTGTGATTACGTAATATCAGCAATGCTTCAACTAATGAGCCGGTTTTCTGTGTTGTCGACATAATAAAAGTCGTTTTTGCCGGCACTAATGGTGATACACGCACAGGAGCACGGGCGACAACCCAGAATCGGGTACAGTTCTCGGGCTGATTGGCCAATCCATTGGTTAATTTAATGAGGCCGTAAATTTCACCACCCTCAGCACTTCCGATAGCAGCAGCATTCGGTGAAGCCAACTCTTTTACTTTCAGCATTGCTGCTGATGATGAGTCACAAAATACTTTGCGGATATGTGGATGATTATCGAGATAATGGGATGATTGCGTTATAGGCTGTGGATGTCCATAAATAACGTCAATATCAGCAATATCTGTATCAACTGCAGTCAACAGGCAATGATCGATAGGATAGGTGAGCTCGGCAACAATAGATAAGCTGGTTTGCTGCATCAGGTCATAAACTTCATTAATCGAACCTGACGTCAGATTTTCAATTGGCAATACGCCGTAGCTGCAGGCACCACTTTCGACTTCCTGAAAAACCTGGTTAAAACTGCTGCAGCCAACTTCCCGGATATCCGACAGCTGACGCCCCAGAAATTTGCGGGCAGCGAGGCTGGAATACGAACCCAGAGGCCCCAGGTAAGCAACACTGGTTCCGGTTTCTTTTATTTCAGGGTTTTGCTGTTGCTGGATAAAATCCTGCTGAATCAAAACAGAATCTTCAATAATCAGCTGAAATACACGCTGAATGAAATGTGCTGAAAGTCCCATCGGGCGACCTACCTGTGTCAGATAGGCGAGTAATTCCTGCTCACGGTGTTGATCGCGGATTGGACGCTGACTGGATAGTTTATTTCTTGCTACTTCAAGACTGATTGCGCGGCGTTTGGCAAAAAGAGCGAGCAACTGGGTGTCAATCTCATTTATGGACTGGCGGATCTCATCCAGTGTGGCCATGGCTTACTCTCCTTGTATAAATTCAATAATCATTACGCATATGAAAACTAAAGAAAACATCATCAGAAGTAAATCATTCTGATGCAGCAAATGGTAACACTTCCTGTCTGCCTATATATAGAATAGTCACAAGAAATCATGTCTTAATTATAAGCGGGGATGTAATGGGTCCTTTGATGTTAGATGTTCAGGGTTGTGAACTGGACGCAGAAGAACGGGAAATACTGAGACATCCGACTGTGGGTGGGGTGATCTTATTCGGCCGTAATTATCATGACCGGTCACAATTATCCGCGTTGGTAAAGACGATCCGTCAGGCAGCAAATAAACCATTGCTGATTGCAGTTGATCATGAAGGCGGACGGGTTCAACGTTTCCGGAATGGTTTTTCCCGGATTCCACCTATGGGGATATTACATAAGGCTGGGAATCAGGCTACAGACTTAGCGACAGAGTGCGGTTGGCTGATGGCCGCTGAATTGCTGGCACATGATATTGATCTGAGTTTTGCGCCTGTGCTGGATTTAGAGCGGGGCAGCAATGTGATTGGTGATCGTAGTTTCAGTAGCGATCCGGAGCAGGTTATTCAGCTTGCTTCTGCTTTTATTGATGGTATGCACCAGGCAGGCATGAAGGCGACAGGTAAACATTTTCCTGGTCATGGCAGTGTCAGAGCGGATTCACATTTGGAAAGCCCACGCGACAATCGTTCCTGGGAAGAAATTGAAGCAACTGATCTGGTGCCTTTCCGGAAGTTAATTCCTGCCGGGAAATTGGATGCCATCATGCCGGCACACGTTATTTATACCGAATTGGATGATCAACCGGCCGGTTTCTCGCGTTTCTGGTTACAGGAAGTGTTACGGGGAAAATATGGTTTCAATGGCGTTATCTTCAGTGATGATCTGACCATGGAAGGTGCAGCTGTTGCCGGCGGTTATCCTGAACGCGCACAGGCTGCACTCAATGCCGGTTGTGACATGCTGCTGGCCTGTAATAACAGAGCTGGTGCAGTGGCTATTCTGGATGGGTTGCAAAATCCGCCGGCAAGCCGGGCAGAATCATTACTCAGCACAAATAATGGTGACTGGTCTCGTTTAACGTCGACATCCCGCTGGAAAAACACGCAGAACAGAGTGCAGATTTTTACCGAAGAGTTTGTTAATTAACATCATATTTTGATCTTAAGCAGCCTTTCGAGGCTTGGCAGTGACCGCTTAGCGTAAGACCTGCTATGGTGGATCCCTGACAAGGTTGTTGATTGAGGGATCCATCATGATTATTTATCTGCACGGCTTTGACGCCACCAGCCCTGGCAATTTTGAAAAAATAATGCAACTTCGCTTTATCGATCCTGATGTCCGCCTGGTGAGTTACAGCACTATCCATCCTCGTCAGGATATGAGTGATTTATTGAAAGAAGTACATCGTCATATCACGACATCTGATGATCCGGCTCCGCTGATTTGTGGCGTGGGTCTTGGGGGTTACTGGAGTGAACGTATTGGTTTTTTATGTGGTATCCGGCAAGTACTGATTAACCCTAATCTTTCCCCTGAAAAGAATATGCAGGGCAGGATTGAAAGACCGGAGGAATACACAGATATTGCATCTAAATGTGTAACTGAATTCCGTAAAAAAAATGCAGGAAAGTGCATTTGTATCCTTTCTGTTAACGATGAAGTCATGGATAATAGATGCATTGCAGATACATTGAAAGATTATTACGACATTATATGGGATGAGAAACAAACCCATAAATTCAAGGATCTGTCAGCTCACTTGCAACAAATCAAAGCATTTAAAGATGCAGGCTTAAGCAAGTGATTTTTGAGGACGTATAACGCATCCTTAACATAAGTAATGAAAAAGGTATTTCTGGTATGACCAAAATTGTCATTATTGGCGGTGGAGCCGGTGGCCTGGAGTTGGCCACTCGTATGGGGCGTAAATTGGGTAAAAATGGTAAGGCTCAGATCACGCTGGTTGATCGTAACCGTACCCATTTATGGAAACCATTACTGCACGAAGTAGCTGCCGGCTCGCTGGATGCAGGGGTTGATGCATTGAGCTATCAATCTCAGGCACGCCACAATGCATTTGAATTCCAGTTAGGCACATTGACCGATATCAAACGTCAGGAAAAACGTGTTGTTCTGGCACCTATTTATGGTGAGAAGGGCGAAGAAGTTTTAGGTGAACGTGAAATCGAATATGACTATCTGGTGATCGCACTGGGTTCTGTTTCTAATGATTTCAATACGCCGGGTGTTCGTGATAATTGTATTTTCCTGGATAGCCCGGATCAGGCGTTCCGCTTCCATAATATTCTGATGGATAAATTCCTGCGTTTTGCGGGTTCCCGTACTACCAGCAATACTGATATTCCTCAGGAAGGTAGCATCAAGATTGCGATCGTAGGTGCTGGTGCAACCGGCATCGAACTTTCTGCCGAATTATATAATGCAGTAGAAGAGCTGACGGCATATGGTTATAAAAACCTGTCCCGCCGTAGCCTGAATGTGACCGTTGTTGAAGCTGGTCCTCGTATTCTGCCTGCGTTGCCGGAGCGTATTTCTGCTGCTGCTCATCATGAATTGACAGAGCTGGGAGTGGATATCCGTACCGCAACTTTTGTCAGCGAAGCGACGGATAAAGGCCTGATGACTAAAGACGGTGAGCTGATTGAAGCTGACCTGATGGTATGGGCTGCCGGTGTGAAAGCACCTGATTTCATGAAAGAAATCGGTGGTCTGGAAACGAACCGTGCCAACCAGTTGGTTGTGAAAGGTACTTTGCAGACGACAGTTGATGATCATATCTACGCGATCGGTGACTGTGCTGCCTGTGCGATGGAAGATGGCAAACTGGTTCCGCCTCGTGCCCAGTCTGCACACCAGATGGCAACACAGTGCATGAAGAATATTCTGGCACAGATCAATGGTGGTGAACTGAAACCTTATCAGTATGTTGATTACGGCTCACTGGTTTCCCTGAGTAATTTCTCTACCGTTGGTAGCTTAATGGGTAACCTGATGCGTGGATCAATGATGATTGAAGGCCGTATTGCACGCATGATGTATATCTCTCTGTATCGTATGCATCAGGTTGCGCTGTATGGTTATGTGAAAACAGGTTTGATCATGCTGGTTGGTCAGCTGAACCGTATTTTACGTCCACGCCTGAAGTTGCATTGATTCAGTTTCTGATAAAAAAGAGCCGGCTGAGATGCCGGCTTTTTGTTTTTACTGTTTTCAGCTATAAAAAAACGCCGCATTTAGCGACGTCTCTTTAATTATCAGTTCAGCTTATTTAGCTTCACCGATTGGCAGTACAGTACGACCGAATTTTTCGTTCAGTACTTCAGCCATTGCCAGGTAGATGGCTGATGCGCCACAGAAAATACCCTCAAAGCCAGCGAAAGTGCCTAACGCCGCGTTGCCGGTAAAGTCTTTAGCTGCCAGCAGGAAGAACAGGACAACCAGAGAACCGAATACGACTTGCAGTGCTTTTGGTGCTTTCAGCGTACCGAAGAACATGAACAGGGTGAAAATACCCCACATCAGCAGGTAGCAGCCCATTGCGAATTCGTCAGCCGCTTCAGCCCAACCCCATTTTGGCATCAGGATCAGGAATACCAGGCTGATCCAGAAAAAGCCGTAAGAAGTGAAAGCAGTAACACCAAAAGTATTACCTTTTTTGTATTCCAGGATACCAGCGATCACTTGCGCCATACCGCCATATGCCAGACCCATTGCCAGAATCATAGCGCTGATAGGGAAGAAGCCTGCATTATGGATGTTCAGCAGCACAGTGGTCATACCAAAACCCATCAGACCTAATGGTGCTGGATTTGCCAATTTTTCGCTCACGAGAAGTTCTCCGGTTAATAACTCACACAAAGGGTTCATCGTCCTGATGAACGTTAGATTTATGTAAAAATCCGCGCGATTCTAGAGGGCTGATCAGTCATGTGCAAGTGAATTTGAGAGATAGATCAAAGAAGTTTTTATGTAGTAAATATACGGACTTTTCTAAAACAAAAGGGAAGCATAAGCTTCCCCTGTATGATGTTGGAATATTGTAAATTTATTCCACTTCGTTGCCGCTTGTTCCGTTTGCTGCAAAGATTTTTGCATTATTGAGCGTTGTTCCGGCAATCGATAACAGTGCTTCCCGGGTCAGGAAGGCCTGATGTCCTGTGAACAGTACGTTATGGCATGCAGACAGACGACGGAAAGTATCGTCGGTGATCACTTCATTCGATTTGTCTTCGAAGAAAAGTTCACTTTCTTCTTCATAAACATCCAGACCCAGTGCGCCAATCTTGCCTTGTTTAAGGGCTTGGATCGCATCTTGTGCATTCAGTAATGCACCACGGCTGGTGTTGATGATCATCACGCCTTTTTTCATTTTCGCGAATGACTCGGCATTCAGCAAATGATGGTTTTCTTTGAAAAGCGGGCAGTGCAGACTGATGACATCAGATTCCCGGAATAGGGTATCGAGATCAACATATTCAGCACCCAGCTCAATCGCAGCCTGATTCTGGAATGGATCATTGACCAGCAAACGCATACCAAAACCTTTGAGAATTCTTAAGGTTGCGATACCAATTTTCCCGGTACCAATGATCCCGGCTGTTTTGCCGAACATATTAAAACCAACCAGACCATCCAGCGCAAAGTTGGCATCACGGGTACGCTGATAGGCTTTATGAATACGGCGATTCAGGGTCATCATCAGGCCAACGCTGTGTTCTGCAACCGCTTCAGGGGAATATGCAGGAACACGGACTACAGTCAGCCCAAGCTCTTTTGCTGCGACCAAATCGACGTTGTTGTATCCGGCACAACGCATTGCTAATAAGCGGGTACCGTTGTTTACCAGATCGGTCAGAACAGGTCGTGAGAGATCGTCATTCACAAAAGCACAGACCACCGGATAACCATGAGCTAATCGGGAAGTTTTCAGATCTAACCGGACATCGAAGTAATCCAGCTCATAGCTGAATTGTTGGTTCGCTTGTTCGAAATAATCACGGTCATATGCTTTAGCGCTGAATAATGCGATTTTCATAGGTACGTCTCCACCTAAAAGATGTAGTAAAATTACACCATTAATTGCGGTGTCGTCAACATATTGTGATTCATATCAAAAAAATACGGTCAAAATGGTTATTTTGATCTGAAAGAACAAAAAAAAGGAGCCCAAGGCTCCTTAAGAAAATCAAACAAAGCGAATTAACAACAAACAACACAACAGGAGGAAGGGTAATGAACAACTACGTTATATTCAGTGTAGCTGATGTTCTACGCTGCAAGAGAATATCTGGTACATCATCGCTTTCGTCTTTCAGCGCCACGCCGCTTAACTGACGGCGGAAGGCCTCGCTTAATAACCAGCTAAGTTTGTGGGCAGCCTCCGGATAATTAAGTCCTTCGGGTCTTACATTTGAGATGCAATTGCGTTCAGAATCCAGCAAGCCAACTTTTGCCGCCCATGTCAGATAAATGCCGAGACTGTCGGGGGAAGACAATCCGGGGCGTTCACCGATCAATACCGCTACCGCTTTGGCCTGCATGGTTTCAGCAATATCATCACCAACAGCAACTCGGGCCTGCCGGGTTAAAACAACAGGCCCCAGTGTGATGCCTAATGCCTCGAGCCGGGGACGTAATTCCAGTAAAAATGGCACTGTATTACGGTGGATGGCGGTAGAGGATAATCCGTCTCCGACAACAATGAGCAAATCTACCGGTGCTGCGTGTTGTTTTAACCATTCACGTGAGTCATTGGCTAATTGACGGCCCAGATCAGGGCGGCGCAGATAGGTTTCACGATCCGGTGCTGCACTATGAGCCTGTAAAGTAGAGAAGCGCTGTTGCTGTAGCTCTTCAGCCAGTGTTTCAGCAGCAAAGGGCAGGTGTACGGCATCACGCGCCTGCGCATGCGCAAGACCGAATTTCAGTAATTCTTTCGTTGGAAGGCTGTTGCCTGTGCGCCCAAGTGCTATGCGGGCCGCAGTAAATTGCCGCAATTCATCCCATGGATTCTGATGTATTACATCGTTACTCATGCTGCACTCCCCAGTGATGGTAATTGCATCAGCAACGGATGCTGTTTTGAAGGATCAAGCAGGTGGCCTTGTGTATCGATCAAGCGCATTTTTTCCAGCCAGCTATCAAATTCCGGAGCGCGTTTCAGACTCAGCAATTCGCGGATATAAAGAGCATCATGGAACGAGGTGCTCTGATAATTCAGCATGATGTCGTCAGCACCGGGAACGCCGATCAGGAACGTCAGGCCGGCGGCAGCAAGCAGCGTAAGCAGAGTATCCATATCGTCCTGATCCGCTTCGGCATGATTGGTATAGCAAACATCGCACCCTAACGGTACACCCAGCAGTTTTCCGCAGAAGTGATCTTCTAACCCTGCCCGGATGATTTGTTTACCATCGTAGAGGTACTCCGGACCGATAAAACCAACAACGGTATTTGTCAGCAGCGGTTTGAATTTACGGGCAACGGCATAGGCACGAGCCTCACAGGTTTGTTGATCTACACCAAAATGAGCATTAGCAGAAAGGCAACTACCCTGGCCGGTTTCGAAATACATGACGTTATTCCCGACCGTTCCACGCTGCAGACTTTGTGCTGCAGCTTCTGCTTCTGCCAGGAGCGAGAGGTTAATACCAAAACCGGAGTTGGCTTTTTCTGTTCCGGCTATCGACTGAAACACCAGATCGATTGGTACGCCACGATTGATCAGTTCAATGGTATTGGTGACGTGTGTCAGTACACAGGATTGTGTCGGGATCTCAAAACGCTGGATCACTTCGTCCAGCATATGATTGAGTTTTGCCAATCCGGGCAGGCTGTCTGTTGCCGGATTGATGCCGACGACCGCATCACCACTGCCGTATAACAGACCATCCAGCATAGCGGCGGCAATACCAGGCAGCGCATCAGTCGGGTGGTTGGGCTGAAGGCGTACACTTAAGCGCCCCGGGAGGCCGATAGTGTTACGGAATTTGGTTATTACCTGACATTTTTTGGCAACCAGGATCAGATCCTGATTACGCATCAATTTACTGACAGCAGCGACCATTTCCGGCGTTAGCCCTGACGCTAATCGTGCCAGCGTAAAGCTGTCAGCATGCTCGCTGAGCAGCCAGTCGCGGAAATCACCAACTGTCAGATGGCTGACCAGCGAAAATGCCTGCAGATCATGTTCATCCATAATCAGGCGGGTAATTTCATCTTCTTCATAGGGGATCAATGCATTTTCTAAAAATGCTTTTAAAGGCAGATCTGCCAGACAGATCTTTGCCGCCATGCGCTCTTCAGCAGTAGCTGCCGCCACGCCAGCCAGATAATCCCCGGAGCGGGCTGGGCTGGCTTTAGCCATCAGGCTTTTCAGGTCAGGGAACTGATAAGTGCGTTGGCCTATGGACGTCCGATACATACTGATTCCCCTAACCCTGAGCCTGCAACAATTCATTACCTTCCTGCATTTCATCTGTGCTGTGTGTTGCTTTGAAGTAAATGAAACCGGCAACAAAAAGTCCTGCAAAGATTAATGACAACAGCGTGTTGTAATAAATCATGGCAACCAGACACAGTACCGCCAGTACAAGCGCTAAAGCCGGAGCAAAAGGATAAAGTGGAGCAGAGAACGGACGTTCCAGATTTGGTTCTGTCCGACGCAGTTTAAACAGTGCAGCCATAGAGATGATGTACATAACGATGGCACCGAACACTGACATGGTTACGATGTTTGCGGTTAATGGCAAACCGCCAATCACAATCAGATTATCAGAGAAAATAGCGGCAATACCAACGACACCACCCGCCAGAATAGCCCAGTGAGGGGTCTGGAAACGGCTATTAACTGCAGCCAGTGGTTTAGGCAGAAAACCAGCTCGTGCCAGTGCAAAAATCTGACGGGAATAGCCCATGATGATGCCGTGGAAAGAGGCAATCAGACCAAACAGACCTAACCAGACCAGCATATGTAACCAGCCGCTGGAATCACCGACGATCATTTTCATTGCCTGAGGCAGAGGATCGTTGATATTGGCAAGTTTACTCCAGTCACCAGCACCACCTGCAAAGATCATAACGCCGATAGCCAGAACAACCAGGGTCAGAATGCCGGAGATGAATGCAATCGGAATCGTTTTCTTTGGATCTTTTGCTTCTTCCGCTGCCATCGCTGCACCTTCAATGGCCAGGAAGAACCAGATTGCAAACGGAATGGCGGCAAAGATGCCAGAAACAGCACTGACTGAGAATTCATTGCTACCGGCCCAGCCATTAGCAACAAAATTAGTGATAGAGAAGCCGGGAGAGACAACGCCCATGAAGACCAGCAATTCAACAATGGCCAGAATGGTTACGCATAATTCGAAGGTTGCAGCGATGCTGACCCCGATAATATTCAACGCCATAAATACAATGTAAGCACTTACCGCGATCAATTTAGGGTCAATGGCCGGAAACTGCACATTCAGATAGGCACCAATTGCCATGGCAATCGCGGGCGGAGCAAATACGAATTCAACCAGCGTTGCAAACCCGGCAATATAACCACCGACCGGACCAAAAGCACGATACGCATAGGCGAATGGACCGCCTGCATGCGGAATAGAGGTGGTTAATTCAGTGAAGCTGAAAATGAAAGCCGTATACATGGTTGCGATCAGCAAGGCGGTGACCATGAAACCTAATGTTCCAGCCTGGGCCCAGCCATAGCTCCAGCCAAAATATTCGCCGGAAATAACCAGACCAACGGCGATACCCCATAAATGGAATTTACCGAGTGTACGTTTCAGTCCCGGTGCAGCAGTGTCCTTTTGCATGACAGTTCCTCTGTATTGTTATGTGATCTCAATCACGACATCTACGTATTACAAAGGATGTGCCAACCCGGAACCAAAAACAAAATCCCCATGTTAATCAGTTAGTTAAATTTAAATGCTCGTAGCTAAAATATTTTGTAAACGACCTGTTTTGGGTATCTGTGCACCATAAAATCGCAAGTTTGGTGTGAAAAACAAACGCACATCATGATGAAACCGATAAATACTGTTTGTTTATCCTGCATAAGAGCGCTATTCCAGATGATTTAATGCCAAAACCTGATTGGTTTGACAGTGGAACGAATGAATTGCTTTTGTTTGGTGCATCTAAATCTGAGAACGGAGATACAAAATATACTTGCTATACTGTATAAAGATACAGTAGATTGTATTTCAGCGACATCAGTCCACAGGAGCGCATTATGAGTGTTTTTGTTAATGGATTTTATGTAGGTAATGAGGTTTATCCGGGCGTATTCGCAGAAGAACGCGTTGGTCAGCAGTGGATGATTCGTCAGCAGGATTCCCGTGGCTGGCCATGCCGGGTTGGTGAGGTGAAGATCGATGCAGCCGGCAGTGAGTTTCTTGCCTGTGACTGTCGGGGGGATGTAAAAGGGCGCGCATCGAATATGCGCACCGCTGTTCGTTATTTACTGAATTAGACTGGGTCGGTCAGGTTCAGATGCCGGGGCAGAGCAATGAATTACTCTTCGGCATCGGAAGCCAGATACCAGTATCCCTGATTGAACCAGTAACAGATCCAATCCACCAGGATTGGATTGTCCAGATAAGGTTGTAATTCTTTGTGTGTCAGCACTGTGCTGTTACACATCAGATGCGCTAATGCACGACCGCCTTCCGGGATTTGTAACTGTTCGCCATTGACGAAACAGCAGTCAGGCAATGCGGCGAAATAGAGACAGCGCAGTCCGCCCAGACGATACAACTCATCCTCAGCTTCTAAAGCCGGGAGTAATTCATCCGGGATCAGATCCCATTCCTGCGACAGAATGTTCAGTTCATGTTTTGCCTGACTCAGGTTCGTACCGAGCCATTTCGAAAACAGTTGCTCATCATGTAGCAGCGTTCGCATCAGATCACGTAAATCATTCACGTCTTTATTCGTCACCAGCCCCGGCGTTTTAGTCAGTTCCCGTTTCGGATCGGTATAACGTACTTGTCCTGCATTTTCCTGTAACAGGAAATCAGCAAAGGAAGAAAACAGATCCTGCTGATTCGGTGCCCGGTAACCAATGGAGTAACTCATGGCTTCGGTAATGGCATAACCATCGTGCGGGAATCCCGGCGGAATATAGAGTATGTCGCCCGATTGAAGTTCAACATCAATGATCGGCTCAAACTGCTCAACATGCAGTAAACCCGGTGTTGCAACGAATTGCTCGGCCGGAGTATTAGCGCCAACACGCCAGCGACGACTCCCTGAGCCCTGAATAATAAATACATCATATTGATCAATGTGCGGACCGACGCCACCACCGGGCACCGAGTAGGAGATCATGACATCGTCAATGCGCCAGTTCGGCAGGCCACGGAAGGGGGTGATCAGATCAGCGACAGGCTTGATCCAGTGATCAGTAGCCTGAACTAATAATGCCCAGTGACTTTCACCAAGCTGGCTGTAATCATCAAACGGCCCATGTTCCGCAGTCCATTTACCATCAGTAAAAGTTACCAGACGGCTTTCAACCTGTTCTTCGGTGGCTAATCCGGCCAGTTCATCCGGCGTGATCGGATCAGTAAAAGGGGCGTAGGCACCACGTAAAACAGTCGGTTTTTTTTGCCAGAATTCCCGCATAAATGCGGCAAGATCAAGATTTAGCTGATTCACAGAACACCTTAGATAAAAGGTAAGAAGAGCGAGACAGAATGCCTCGCTCAAGGATGTGATTAATTATTTACCACGAGCCTGTTTAACACTTGTTTCCAGCATCTCTAATGTCTGTGGCGCACCACGTAACAATTGATCGCCGATTATAAATGCAGGTGTGCCGGTAATGTTCAATGTCCGGGCCAGCGCATGGTTGGTGGCAATTTTACTTTCAATGGCCGGATCTTTTACTTTTTCTGCAATTTTGTCCCAGTCCAGACCCAGGTTTTTAGCAACAAGAGCAATATCGTCATTGGTTTTAAATGCCCCACTGTGCGACATCAACGCATCGTGGAAGGCCGCATATTTTTCCGGGAACAGCGCATTCACGGCCAGCGCAGCTTTAGATGCATAAACGGAGGTATCGCTCAGGATAGGAAATTCTTTATAGATATAACGAATATTCTGATCCTTTTTCAGCAACGCCTGAACCAGAGGCGCTGAACGCTTGCAATAACCGCAGTTATAGTCAACAAACTCAACAATAGTCAGAGTGCCTTTAGCATTGCCTGTTGCCGGATCATCTTTTTGCCGGAAAAGCTGATCAGCATGTTTTTCCAGTAATGCTTTATCTGTTTCATCCTGCTGCGTTTCCTGTTTGACGCGCAGGGCATTTGACATCTCAATCAGAATTTCCGGATTTGATACCAGATATTCACGCACTATTTTTTCGACTTCAGTTTTAGTCATTTCAGCCGCGATGGTGCTGAAGGAGAGCATTCCGCCTAATAAAACGGTAGCCAGTGTTTTTAATTTCATGTTATGTCCTTGTTATTTCACACGCATGCCAGGTTGTGCGCCTGCATTAGGTTCGAGAATAAACAGATCTTTTCCGCCTGGGCCGGCTGCCAGCACCATACCTTCAGACATACCAAAACGCATTTTACGCGGTGCCAGATTAGCAACCATCACCGTCAGCTTACCTTCGAGTTGTTCAGGGGAATATGCTGATTTGATACCAGCAAATACCTGACGAACTTCACCGCCCAGATCAAGCTGCAGACGCAGCAGTTTATCTGCTTCCGGTACAGCTTCTGCTCTCTTGATCAGCGCTATACGCAGATCCAGTTTTGCGAAATCGTCATAGGTGATTTCCGGTGCAATCGGTTCATCAGCCAGCGGACCCGTCGCTTTCGGTGCTGCAGTTTGCTGTTCTTCTTTTGATGCATCAACCATTGCCGTCACTTTAACTGGATCAATACGGTTAAACAGGGCTTTAAACGGGGCAACATTGTGTGCCAGCAATGGCTGTTCAATATCATTCCAGTTCAGTGTCACATTCAGGAATGCTTCGGCACGGGCAGCCAGTTCTGGCATGACCGGTTTCAGGTACGTCATCAGTACACGGAACAAGTTAAGTGTAGTGGAGCATACGGCAGACAGCTCAGCTTCCTGACCTTCCTGCTTGGCGATAACCCAAGGCGCTTTTTCATCAACATAACGGTTAGCTTCATCAGCTAATGCCATGATTTCACGAATGGCGCGGCTAAATTCACGATTTTCGTAAGCTTCCGCAATGCGTTCACTGGCTGAGGTAAAAGTAGCATACAGCGCTGGTTCAGACAGGGTGTCAGCCAGTTTACCGTCCAGACGTTTAGTGATGAAACCGGCGGTACGGGATGCCAGGTTAACCAGTTTGTTAACGACATCGCTGTTAACGCGCGCAACAAAATCATCCAGATTCAGATCCAGATCGTCGATACGGTTGTTCAGTTTGGCTGCGTAGTAATAGCGCAGACATTCCGGATCCAGATGTTGCAGATAGGTTGAGGCTTTAATGAACGTACCGCGGGATTTGGACATTTTCGCGCCGTTCACGGTCACATAACCATGCACGAATATATTGCTTGGTTTGCGGAAGCCGGCACCGTCCAGCATCGCAGGCCAGAACAGGCTGTGGAAGTAAACGATGTCTTTACCGATGAAGTGATATAGCTCGGCATCACTGTTCTGACTCCAGAAGGCGTCAAAATCGATATCGCCACGTTTGTCGCACAGGTTTTTGAAAGAACCCATGTAACCGATTGGTGCATCCAGCCATACATAGAAGAATTTGCCCGGTGCACCCGGAATTTCAAATCCGAAATAAGGCGCATCACGGGTGATATCCCACTGATGTAAACCAGAAGTGAACCATTCGTTCAGTTTGTTCGAAATCTCTTCCTGCAGGGCTCCGGACGTCGTCCATGCCTGCAGCATGTCAGCGAATTGTGGCAGGTCGAAGAAGAAGTGTTCGGTTTCTTTCATTACTGGTGTGGCACCAGAAACCGCAGATTTCGGATTGATCAGTTCAGTCGGGCTATAAGTTGCACCACAGACTTCACAGTTATCACCGTATTGATCTACAGCCTTACATTTCGGACAAGTACCTTTTACAAAGCGATCCGGCAGGAACATGTTTTTTTCAGGATCATACAGCTGAGAAATAGTCTTGCTCTTAATGAACCCATTATCTTTCAGCTTCGTATAAATCAGTTCAGAGAAATAACGGTTTTCATCGCTGTGGGTAGAGTGATAGTTGTCGAAACTGATTTTAAAACCGGCGAAATCGGTCTGATGTTCCTGCGATACCGCGGCGATCATCTCTTCCGGTGTGATACCGAGTTGTTGCGCCTTGAGCATGATTGGCGTGCCATGCGCATCGTCAGCACAGATGAAATGAATGTTATGCCCGCGCATGCGTTGAAAACGAACCCAGATATCGGCCTGGACGTGTTCCAGCATATGACCGAGATGAATAGAACCGTTGGCGTAAGGTAAGGCACAGGTGACCAGAATATTTCTTGATGCGCTAGACATAGTGTTCGGACTTTGTTTTGAATGGAAATAATGGCAATGTTACCTGAATTAAGCGCTGACTGCCTAGGCTCAATGCCTTTTATCTCATGCATTAATAGATGATTTTCTCCATTCAAGGGGGTCTTTGTGATTGAAACTGTACGCCAGTTGTTAAGTGAGTTTAAACCTGCATCATGGGATAAGGATTTACTGTCTGCCGGTTTTGTAAAAAAAACAGAACTTATTGATCGCAAACTGTATATACACATTCAGTTGCCATTTGCCGGTTTGTCATGGGAAAACGAGATCAAAGAATTGCTGGATGAGCGGATTCGTCAGGTCGCCGATATCAGCCGGGTGTGGTGGCAGTTCGATGTTCAGGTTGAAACCATTGCCCGTAAAAACAGTGTTCCGGCTATTCCGGGTGTAAGAAATATTATTGCGGTTAGTTCTGGTAAAGGCGGAGTCGGGAAATCAACGACGGCGGTGAATCTGGCATTGGCCTTACATCAGGAAGGGGCAAAAGTCGGATTACTGGATGCGGATATTTATGGCCCATCTATTCCTGTGTTACTTGGCAAGGCTGGGGCGCACCCTGAGATTATTGATGAAAAACATATGCGCCCGGTAAAGGCACATTCGATTGTTTGTAATAGTATCGGCTTTCTGGTGCCAGAGACTGAGGCTGCGGTTTGGCGTGGCCCGATGGCCAGCAAAGCATTATCACAGATTTTGTATGACACCCGCTGGGGAGAACTTGATTACCTGGTAGTCGATTTACCGCCCGGAACCGGTGATATTCAGCTGACAATTGCACAGCAAGTGCCGACGACGGCCGCTATTGTGATCACGACACCGCAGGATCTGGCGTTAATTGATGCCCGGAAGGGGATATCCATGTTTGAAAAAGTGAATATTCCGGTATTGGGCGTCATTGAAAATATGAGTTATCACATCTGCAGTAAATGCGGCCATAAAGAGAAAATTTTTGGTGAAGGTGGCGGCATCAAAGTGGCTGAACAGTACGGTATTGAATTGCTTGGTCAGATACCGTTACATATTCAGATCCGGGAAAAATCGGACGACGGGATACCAATTGTTGCGGCAGAGCCGACGGGTAAACTGGCCGGCACTTATAAGCGGATTGCGAGAAAAATAGCTTCTTCGCTTTATTTTTCAGGAAAAACCGAACCGAGCACCATTTTTACCGTGAATAGCTAAGTAATGGCATGTTATTTCAGGCGGTGATTTATATATAATGCGCCGCTTGAAATAGCAAAAAGAGATCTGTCCATGTCTGATACAAATCCTGACTGCGTGATAATAGGTATTGCCGGTGCATCCGCGTCAGGTAAAAGTCTGATCGCCAGAACAATATACAATGAACTAACCGCTGAGCTGGGTGAAGATCAGATCGGCGTGATCACAGAAGATTGCTATTACAAAGATCAAAGCCATTTACCCATGGCTGAACGTATTAAAACGAACTATGACCATCCGGCGGCGTTTGATCATGCGCTGCTGGCTGAACATCTGAAGCAGTTAATGGCAGGGAAGGCGGTTGATATTCCGACCTATTCTTATTCCGAGCATACGCGGACTGACCAGACCATTCGCTTCACACCAAAGCGGATCATTATTCTGGAAGGTATTTTGCTGCTGAATGATTCGGCCCTGCGCAAATTACTGAATGTCAGTATTTTTATGGATACGCCGCTGGATATCTGTCTGGTTCGTCGTCTGGCCCGGGATGTTCAGGAACGTGGCAGAACCATGGACTCTGTGCTGGAGCAGTACCAGAAAACGGTACGTCCGATGTTTTTACAATTTATTGAGCCATCGAAACAATATGCCGATATTATTATCCCGCGCGGTGGCCGTAACCGTATCGCGATTGAAATGCTGAAATCGCGTATCCGTCATTTATTACTGAGCTGATTATTTATTCTGGAGAAAACATGCGTCTTTGTGATCGCGACATAGAGCAGCACCTTGAAGAAGGTAAAATCGTGATTGAGCCGCGTCCTGACAGTTCACGTATCAGTGGTGTCAGTGTTGATGTGTTGCTTGGTAATGAATTCCGTGTTTTTCAGGCTCATACCGCACCCTATATTGATCTGAGTGGCCCTAAAGAAGAAGTTTCTGCCGCTATTGATCGGGTGATGAGCGATGAAATCTATATTAAAGATAGCGATGTCTTCATTCTTCATCCGGGTGAGCTTGCGCTGGCTGTGACTCACGAGTCAGTGACACTGCCAGACAATATTGTTGGCTGGCTGGACGGTCGTTCATCACTGGCACGTCTGGGATTAATGGTGCATGTGACTGCACACCGTATTGATCCGGGCTGGTCAGGCAGAATTGTGCTGGAGTTTTATAACGGCGGTCGTTTACCGCTGGCTCTGCGTCCGGGAATGGTGATCGGTGCACTGAACTTTGAAACAATGTCAGGTTCTGCGGCCCGGCCATACAACAAGCGGACGAATGCGAAATATAAAAGTCAGCAGGGTGCTGTCGCCAGTCGAATTGATCAGGATTAAAATTAAAGCCCCGGAAGGGGCTTTTTCATTTTGATCTCAGATGATATGAACCTGCACCCCTTGCCGGGTGAGCCATTGCAAAGATTCATCAGGCGCATTTTTATCTGTAACGACATGCTTGATGAGTGAAGTCGGGCCAATTGGTGCGGTATGAATTCGCCCGAACTTACTTGAGTCGGTCAGTACAAAGACGTCCTGATGTTTGTTCAGAATGGCGTTAGCAATATCAGCACGCATCATATTCCGGTTGGTGAATCCGGTTTGAATATCAAAACCATCCACACCGATAAATGCTTTGCTGAAATGTACATGTTCAATGCATAAACGGGTTAATGGTCCCACCAGACTTTCGCTGCTGGGTTGATACTGTCCGCCCAGAAGTATTATTTCGGCTTTGCTGGTACGTAACTGGTGCGCAATATAAGAGCTGGAAGTGATAATGGTGATGTCTGAACGATCTGCCAGCAACTTTGCCAGCATGACATTAACGCTGCCGCCTTCGATAAGCACACAATCATCGCGATTGATGAGCGAGTAGGCGTAACTGGCAATGTCTTGTTTCACTTTGCTGTTAGCCCACAAACGATGTTCCGGATCTTCACTATCAAGTACGGTGGCAGCACCGTGTACCCGCTTCAGAAAACCCTGATTTTCGAGTTGCGTCAAATCCTGACGGACTGTCACTTCTGAAACACCGAGTTGCATGGATAAATCAGCAACACTGATCCGCCCCGTGCTGTTTACCAGTTCTAAAATAACCGAATGTCTTGGATGCATAAAATGCTTCTCGTCACTAAAGGTGCTCATGATACGAATGACAGTATATTTATGTAATTGATTATGCTGACGTTCACCACCTGTATCTGGAGTTTTTAATTTCATCGACACAAGCGTATATAACCATTTATTAATTTTTTAAAGGTAGATGTTGGTCAAATAAATCCCCCATCTCCTGTGATCCGCTTTGCAGAAGCTTATAATATTTTTAATATGAAACACCAAAAGTTTCATCTGAAAGTGAGGATAAAAACTGCTGCAGCGTTGTTATTCGCTTTTCAGCCTGTGTTTTTGCGGTGTGTAGCAGCAGAAAGTCGGGTAGCCCTAACGCAGATTCCAGCACTTTTACTGCCAGACCATGAGTGGCGTAACGGGTGTCGCGTCCGACTTTGCAAAGTGTCCTCATGATACCCACTGAGCCCAATTGCTCGAGTATATCGGCATCATGCAGGAGAACTGCTTCAGGTGAAACCGGACGGCAAGGGGCTGCATGTTGCTCAATGGCATAAATTACAGCCGGGATTTTTTCAGCCGGAAAATTCCAGCCAGTGAGTAAAGCCGGGATCACCTGACAGGCATAAGCGACATTATCCCATTTGGCCAGCAATTCAGGACTGGCAGGTCTGTGACCTTCAAACACACCAAGATCATGTAACCAGACAGCGGCATGCAAAATGTCATCGTCAAAAGCGAGATTTTCTGATTGCGCCAGCGCTTGTGTCAGAGCATAGAGACGAGGCTGATGACTGTATTTATCGACCGGAAGGGCATGTTGACGAATATAGGTTTCGATTGCGGAGCGGAAAGACAGAGCTGATATTGTGGTCATAAAAAAATGCTGAGGAAAGAATGACTTCCCTCAGCATAACATTAATTAATGTGCAGCAATAAATGCCTGAATTGCTTTTGTTGCTTCAGCCAGACCACGTTCCTGTGCTTCAGGACCCATGTTCAGAGTTTCAGCATAAGCAACAGAGATATCATTCAGACCTACCAGACTCAGTACTGCCTGAATATGAGCCAGGGCCAGATCAGTTGCTGTATTGCGGTGTGCACCGCCAGTAGTGGTCACAACCAGCACTTTTTTACCAACAAGCAGACCCTGCGGGCCGTTTTCAGTGTAAGAGAAGGTAACGCCGGCACGACAAATCAAATCGATCCAGGTTTTCAGCTGAACCGGAATACCGAAGTTATACATTGGTACAGCAATCGCGACGTAATCAGCTGTTTTTACTTCTTCAATCAGGTTAAGTGACAGTTCAGCGGCAGCTTTCTGGCGCTCATTCAATTCACCATTACCGCCTAATGCAGCAATTATTTCACCATCCAGCACTGGTAATGGCTCTGCTGCCAGGTCACGAATAACGATATTGTCGGTTGGGTGTTTTTGTTTCCACTCAACAGCAAAATTGTCCAGCAGCTTAGCTGATTGTGAGTAAGACCCCAGAATGCTTGATTGAATCACTAATACATTGCTCATTGTTTATTCCTCAGTATTGGCCTAGCGCCTTAATAAACACTTTACAGTCTATTTATGAGAATAAAACAGCAAAAAATAGCTCTTATCTTTCGATTTTTTAGAAAGGTTTTAGAGGTTGGCAGATGAAAGTGAAAATCAGGGCAGGGTGGATCTCAGATGTTATCCACAATTTCGGTGGATAACACTGGAATAAGATTGTGACAACTTTATTCGTTTGACATCGGGGATGTGCCGGAACCCGCATTCTGAAGCGGCATTCCGGCAATTTATTACATATACCGATTAGTCTTGTAACACTGCTGCCATGGAATTGGCCACATATTCAACATTGCGGGTATTCAGGCCAGCCACGCACATACGACCGGTTCTGACCAGATAAACCGCAAATTCTTCACGCAGACGATCAACTTGTTCCGGTGTCAAACCGGTGTAACTGAACATGCCACGTTGTGTGATCATGTAGCTGAAGTCTTTGCCCGGTACTTTCGCGGTCAGGGTTTCATAGAGTTTCTGACGCATTGCTTTGATACGTTCACGCATCTCTGCAACTTCCTGCTCCCATGCAGCACGCAGTTCAGGTTGAGTCAGCACTGAAGCTACAACTTGTGCACCATGACTTGGCGGACTGGAGTAGATTTTGCGAACGGTCAATTTCAGTTGGCCCAGCACGCGATCAGCTTCTTCAGCATTCGGGCAAACTACCGATAAACCGCCGCAGCGTTCGCTGTAAAGAGACAGGTTTTTAGAGAAGGAGTTACTGACAAAGAAACTGATCTTAGCGTCAGTCAGCATGCGTACTGCAAAAGTATCTTCGACAATGCTGTCACCAAAACCCTGATAGGCAATATCCAGGAATGGGATCAGCTCGCGTTCTGTGATAACCGGCAGCAGCTCTTCCCATTGTGCGCGGGAAAGATCAACACCGGTCGGGTTATGACAGCAAGGATGCATCAGAATGATGCTTTTCAGCGGTAACTGGCGGAAGGTTTCCAGCATGTCAGCAAAACGAACACCACCGGTAGTTTCATCATAGTAAGGGTAGGTATGCGTATTGATACCGGCACCCTGGAAAATAGCATGATGGTTATCCCAGGTTGGATCGCTTACCCAGACTTCACTTTGCGGGAAGTAGCGATGCAGGAAATCAGCACCGACTTTCAGGGCTCCAGAGCCACCCAGTGTTTGGATCGTGGTAATGCGGCCCGCTTTTAATGCGTCATGATCCGCGCCCCACAATAATTCCTGTACCGCTTTGCGGTAATCAGTTGCGCCTTCCATTGGAAGGTAGGGACGAGGAGTGATTTTTTGCGCGATTTCTGTTTCAGCCTTTTGTACTGAACCTAAAACCGGAATATTGCCGGCTTCATCGTAATAAATGCCAATACCGAGATTAACTTTGTGGGAGCGGGGATCTTTTTTGAAAGTATCTACCAGCGAGAGGATAGGGTCGCCTGGGTAGATGTCTACGTGTTGAAACATGCTGGGGGAACTCCGGCTGAATTATTGAAATAATCGTGTGAAAACCATATAGCTGAAAGGACATCATAACATTTTATTTCTGGCGGCGGATCCGGATGTTAACGCGGATAACGCAATTTACCGGTATTGCATCAGCTCATTGATATACAATGAAAATATAAGAAATAATCAGAGTCTGTCATGCAAAATCTACCGCCGGTTATCCCATTGTTTGATGCCTTTCAATATTTGGATGAAGGCAACCCAAACATTAATCAGCATTTAGCCGCCATCACGATTAACCAGGTAAATGATGCTGCGCTGGTCTATGAACATGCGGTCGACTGGTTGTCGGAACAACGTTTCAACGAGAATAATTACAAAACTTACCGCAGCGAATTAACCACATTTCTGCATTGGTGTTTTGATGTTGAAGGCATTTCAGTCGCTGAAATTAATCGACGTATGATGAACCGGTATGTTGATTACTGTCTTGATCCGCCGGCTGAATTAATCGCATATCGTAACGTTGCTCAATTTGTCACGATTAAAGAATGGGGTGAACGGGCGCCTAATCCTTTATGGCGACCATTCCTGGGGAAAAAAGATAACGGACAGGTGTTGCCATATCGTCTGAGTGATAAAGCGTTAAAGACAAAAATGGCAATATTATCATCGTTTTATGGTTATCTGATTAATGAGGAATATACCGAACGCAATCCGGCCATGATGTGGATGAAACACAGCCGGTTCGCGTCACAACCGATGAAAGCGCGTAGTCTGGATGATGATGAAAACATCAAAGCCTTCAGTGAACTACAGTGGTCTTACATTATGTCTGCCGCAGAGAACATGGCAGCCGAACAGCCGGATCTGCATGAGCGGACGCTGTTTCTGGTGAGTTTGATGTACAGCTGTTATCTGCGCATTTCAGAAGTCGCGGCCAGACCTGGTTTTTCTCCTGTGATGGGCCAATTCCGGCGTGATAGTCACAGTGGTGTCTGGGGATTTTTTATTCCGGTCAGTAAAGGTGGAAAACGCCGGACCGTTGCGGTTTCCAATCAATTATTGAGTGCACTGAAACGTTACCGGGAATATCTGGGGTTAGCTGCGTTACCGGCACCGAACGAAAATACGCCATTATTCATGCGTCACAAAGCGGCTGGGCGTGGTCGTGATGTGGGCTTACGGAATGCTAATTTAGGGATCCGGCAGCTCCGCGATGAGATCAATCATCTGATCCAGACCGCCGCAGATTCGGCGCTGGATGATGGATTTGAGCAAGACGCGCAGGAAATGCGGCAAATGACGCCGCACAGTATTCGTCATACGGGGATTACACATGACATTAATCTGAATGGCCGGCCACTGTCGCATGTGCAGGCGGATGCCGGACATGACAGCATCGATACGACATCACAATATCTGCATACCACTAAAACGGAACGACATGAAACCGCAGCAGGTAAACTGATCAACCGGCTGGGCGATCTGCGTTAATACCCGCCAGCAGTTCCTCCTGATCAACAGGAGTACGTTGCTCCGGTAGCAGAAAATGTTCGGCATAAACACGCCAGATCCCGCTTTGTACAAACAGAACAAACAGCTCGCGATCGATGTGATTATTTTGCACCATCCGTTGCATAATCCGAAGTGCTTCACTTGTTGTTTTGCCCGGTTTATAAGGTCGATCACTGGCTGTCAGGGCTTCAAAAATATCGGCGATGGCGATCATTCTGGCGGGGATGCTCAGCTCATCGCGCACAAGGCGTTTCGGATAACCGCTACCATCCATTTTTTCATGATGACCGCCGGCAATCTCAGGTACATTTTTCAGATGCTGCGGGAATGGCAGCTTACTGAGCATTATGATGGTCTGGATAATATGCTGGTTTATCTTGTAACGTTCTTCATCGGTCAGTGTGCCGTGAGTCACTGACAGGTTATACAACTCGCCGCGGTTATAGAGATATTCCGGAACCTGCACCCTGAATCCCCAAGGGTTGTCACTGGAGAGTTGTTCTGATACTGGCCGGGGGATGAGATGTTCCGGGCGATCAGAAAGCAATGGCTCCATGCAGGGGAGCGTTTGCTCCTGAACCTGCATTTTGCGCTGCAACTCTTCATACGACACACCTAAACGATCATCCAGCGTCCGCATCCATTTACGGTTTGCTATCTGGCGAAGACGTTCAAGTCGATCTGTGGCCATAACTTCGCTACCCAGATTACACTCAGCAACAAACGTAAATTCTTCATCCAGTTCTTTCCAGAGGGATTGCAGAGAATCAGAGATGGTTTGCCGTTGTGCCTCAGACAACTGTTCATTCAGTGCTGCAATATGGGCATCGCGTTTCAGCACTTCAAAACGCATCCGGACTTCATGGATCCTGTCGTAAAGCATTTCCAGTTTTGTGGCTTTATCCACGACATATTCAGGTGTTGTGACTTTACCGCAGTCGTGCAACCAACTGGCTATATGTAGTTCCTCCCATTGTTCGTCATCAAGATTAAAATCAGTAAACGGACCTTCGTGTTGTTCACAGGCTGCCTGTGCAAGCATGCGTGTTAATTCAGGTACGCGCTGGCAGTGTCCGCCCGTATAAGCACTTTTCGCGTCGATTGCGCCGGCAACCAGTTCAATGAACGACTCCAGTAAATGTTTCTGCTCTTCGATTAATCGCTGGGTTTCAATAGCGACTGCTGACGTTCCGGCAAGCGCGCTAATCAGGTTGATCCTCGCATTAATATCACGTGCTTCGCGGTTGCGAAGTAACACAACGACGAGAATGCCGATAACTTCCTTTCGGCGACTCAGTAATGGTTCGGCGACTAACAGGTAACGTTCATCAAAGGGAGCCAGAGGCATAAAATCACGCCGCCAGGAGGCTTCGTCCAGCAGATGAGCGACCTGACGACCATTGATGGCTGGTCGTAACGAATGTTCCTGTTCCCCGGACAACGAGAACCCGGAAAGCCCGGATATTTCATTTTGTTGCCACAGAGCCCGAACCGGTTCCATGCGTTTGTCTTTATCTTGCCGCAGATAAATCACGCCACCGCTGGCTGCGACCACCTTGAGCGTCTCCTGCAGAATACGGGTCAAAAGAGGGTCAAATTTGTGTTCAGCTACTAACGCTTTGTCGATCGAAATAAAGTTATGGATGGTCAGCCGCATACTGGTCATTGCATCCGCTAATTCATTGATTTCCAGAATGCGTGACAGGGGTTTAATTTCCTCTTCAAAATCGAAATTCCGGATAGCTTCAATACTTTGTTTCAACGCCGATAACGGACGTGCGGTGTGTTTTGCGACATACCAGACGCAAGGCAACATAATCAGCAGCATAAATAGGGTTACGTAAGTACTTTCCAGAGCGTTGTTTCTGGCTGGTGCATAAAGTGAGTCGGTGGGAAGTAGCAAACTCAGATAGTAGGTATGTTCACTACCGGATGGCATGGCGGTCAGATAACCGATCCAGCGGGCATCATCGGTCAGTTGCAGGTCTAATTCTTGTTGCGTTCCAATTGCCGGTTTCTGCTTCGGCATTTCCTCATACAGTTTTTTCAGGATAGGAACGTTAAGCAAATCAAGCCGGGGCAGGGTATGACTATCTTTCACATTGCCAGTGAGCTCCCGGGCTGCCGCAATTAATTGCCCTTCATCATCGAACATAACCAGTTCACTACCTTGCGGGCGCGGCATATTGGCCAGCAGTTGTGACAAATTCTGCATACTGAGATCTGCACCGATTACTGCATTACCTGAATCTGCCTTGATCGCCAGCGTACTTCCCGGTTCCTGCGTGGTATAGAAAATATAGGGGCGGGCCATGACAACCCCGGAATGCTGCTGTGCATCCTGATACCAGATCCGACTCCGTGGATCAAAGACATAGTCAGGCATCGCGCGGGATTCCAGCATCCGCAATTGCGCATCATAAAAAAGGAAGATGCCTTCAGATTTGCCCTGAGAACTATCAATGCTTTGCACCAGAAAATGGGCATTTTCAGGGGCTTTTTTCTGGAGTGCCTGTTGCGCCTGAATAGTGAGTTTTCGGATCAGGAAAAAATCACCATTGTTGTAGCCAATATAAACAGCAGATACAGCTTCGTTACTGCGTAATAGCTCAGTGAATTGCGGCAGTTCCGAAAGGCGCTGCTCTAATGTTTGCGCTGATGCGGCACGAGAGTGACTGTATAACAGTAGGGAAGTGCTTACCGGACGGATGGTCAGCTGCAGTAATTGTTCAACTTCTGCGCTTTGGTGAGCAAAATTCTGTCTTTCATGCGTGAAATTGCCAGAGAGGGTCTGCCGGTATCCCTGAAAGACCAGAGAGAAGCCTAATACCAGGAATAGCAAGAGAAATAGGGTCGCAATATGAACATAGAGAGGTATTCTGGTCCGCATAGATATGATCGCCCTGGATATCCTTACCTGAGTATAGCTATAAATTACATATAATAATCACGATGCCGATAACGCAATTTATCGGCATTAGATCAATGAGTTAAGTCGAATCCCGTATTATTATTCTTCAGGGCACAGCTTATAAACCTGTTGTTTATCTTCTGCTGAATTAGTTTGTGAATAGCGGAGAATTGCCAAGTTGCAGTTTCTTTCCTTATTTTCCTGCGCACTGAGCTGTGATGCTTCACCAATGCGAGCAACGGGCTGCGGCTTCTGTGTCACATTCGGGCTGATTTGGCGCACGATGTTTTGCTGCAAATGCTGTTGCTGAATCCGTGAATTTGTTCATGCATTATCAGTGTGTGACATGGTAACCTCAGTAATCATTGTGACCCGAAGGATGAAATCTGTGGAAAAACATTGTATTACAAGGTATAATTGATTTCGCATAATGTATATTATGTTAAATTAACTATCTAAGTTAAAAGATGCATGCCTAGCCTTTTGTGCCTTCCTTATAAATTCGCCACAAAACTGTGTTCTTTCGATAAAACTCTGTTTTCATCCGGGTTGTCTCACTTAGCGTCCTTATGTGCCGCGTTCCTACGTGAAAAGTTTCAGAATTTGGCTATGGTTCTTCCCACTTTTTTACGTAGCGTGATTTGGTTTTGAGCCTATTGTATGTTACCTAATGTCTTTATCTTCTTTGATATTGTGTCTTTCAGGAAATGTATTGCTTTGCCAGCTTGCCAAATAGATTCATCATCACGGCGCTGTGTAATAAACAGCCTGTGTCAAAGTTGTTCTCGTGCCTGCTATTCAGTATAGTATTCCAGTTCATGATTAAATTTAACATAATGTTGATGATGACATTATTGCTCTATTTTCTGATAATCCCCTTGCATATATGCTTCGGCCAGCTTGCTAAACAGATACAAAGTTACTGCTCCATGAAGAATACATCCTGCATCGACGTCTCTTGTTTCGTAAGGTCTGACGAGATATTCCAGAAAGCATATTGAACATGATGTTAAAACGACGTTGTAATTTGCTGTTTTGATTAATTTTGAAGTTATCTAGTTCGTTGTCAATTTTTACAATTTCTAATTCACTCAACCAACCGTCAATCTTTGATTTATGGATTGTGTAAACACAGAAAGCCTCAGTCGTTTTATTGACAATCTGTTTATAGAACAATTCACG
>RRZU011482709.1_pt1 | contig 26890 bp, 21 predicted proteins | sample 2165561 | NCBI WGS metagenome assembly RRZU01 (sample SAMN10456909, study PRJNA506462) | wastewater metagenome | isolation source: wastewater sludge | place: USA: Moscow, Idaho | reverse complement strand
GTGTAGTCTGTGTGAGTAGTGCGTATGCCCTATAGATTCGGCAATTAAAACTTGAGCATTTTTAAAATTTAAGCAATTAAAAAGTAATAAGTTTTTTTAATTAAAATTTCAATGTTTAATTGCCGTTTCTATAGTTACGCCGTGTTTTGGGAAGCAATAGAGTTGCGTATGTGGCTGGTGCTACACCTCTTAATTTGCAAACCGATAAAGGTCGTCTGAAGCTGATGCTTTCAGACGGCCTTGTCTTTAATTGATTAATTTTTATTAAAACTTTAATGTTATCGCGGCAAACCTTTGGCCAGTGCGTTTTCGGCGCGTTTCACCGCCAAGGCTTCTTTCCAGCCCATATAGCGCTGTTGGTAGCGGCTTTTCATTATATTGTCGAAGCTGCGCTGCACGGTGAGGTTCCACAGGCTGTGGGTTTTGACTGCCCAGCTTTCGTCCCAAGCGCGCAGGGAAAGGGAAAACGAGCCGTTTAGGTATTTCATCCAGTGCCACCAGCCGCTGGGCATAAACAGGGTGTCGCCGTGTTCCAAAAAGCATTCGATGCCTTCTACACCTTCGAGGGCGGGGAAGCGGCGGGTGTCGGGTGCATCCACGCGGTAGTCTTCCAGCGCGTAGGTGGCAAAGGGAATGCGGTAGAGGCGCTCTTTCCATTTGTGGTCAAACAAGATAACGTGTTTGCGGCCAAAATGGGTGTGGAAGATGTGTGCCATGTCGATGTCGTAATGCAAAAAGGTTTCCGAGCCTTCGCCGCCGAAAAACAGATTGGGGTGTTTGTCGAGAAAGCCACCCATCAAATCGGTGGGAAAGCGGTAGTCGCTAAGCAGGGCAGGGGCGTGTTTGATGGGGTCGAACAGAAAAATGCGCAAATCGGTGGGCGTGTGCTGGATTAGATCGATGTAGTCGCCAAATTTCATCTCGGCACTGGCGGCATTGATGGGCGCGGCGGGGTCGGCTTTGCGGCTGTCGTACAGCGGCACGGTGATGTCGCCGACAACGGTTTTCATATAATCAAGCGACCATTTGCCATGCGCAGGCCAATGGCGGGTCATGTTTTTAATCACCAGCGGGCGGCGCGGCTTAAGATAGTGGTGGCGGAAATCTTCTTGGCTGATGTGGTCAACCACATCGATTGGAGTGAGTTTGAAGCCCATGATTGCTTATTATAAATGGCTTGATGCAAAAGAGATGATTTTAATAAACTTTGGGCGGCGGGGAAACTGGTTTTTAAACGCTCAATATTTACCTTAAACGGAGATTATACCAATCCTAAAAAATAACCTTAAATTAAAATATTCAAGATATGGTATAGGATGCGCCAAAGCGTATCGGTTTTACTGTTTTGGGTGTGATGCGCCAAGGCGAATCCTATGAATCCATCTGATTTCAATGAGTTTTAATGTGGCTTATTTTTAGTTTTGGCATTACTTGTTACATTTGCCAAGCCGGTGTGTGCTGAGGTGCTGAAACGGAGTGGCAGGTGGTGGCAAAAGTACAAGATGTAGAGCAAACAGCAGAATATAGAACAAGCAGCAGCAAAACCATGCAAAAAGCCAACATCAATGTGTTGGCTTTATTTATATGCATAACCATACGGGTGTTTGGAAATAAGATATTGTTAAATAATGGATTTATTGTCTTTGGTGGTGTTCGGTAGACAAAAAAATAACCGCTGAAAAGCGGTTGGTGGTGCCCGGAGCCGGAATCGAACCGGCACGCCCGTTTTAGAGGCGACGGATTTTAAGTCCGTTGTGTCTACCTATTTCACCATCCGGGCGCTGCTGTTAATGCAGGGCAGGCGCAAACTGGAGGCGGGGGCGCGGATTTAAACCGGCCTGCACGGCTTTGCACACCGTGGCATAGTCACTCTGCCACCCCGCCATTGAAGAAGTATTGCTATTGTTTTGGAGGCGGGAGTCGGAATCGAACCGGCGTACACGGCTTTGCAGGCCGCTGCATAACCACTCTGCCATCCCGCCAAAAGGGTTGCCACGATAAAGTGTTTGGAATTTGGAGCGGGAAACGAGGCTCGAACTCGCGACCTCAACCTTGGCAAGGTTGCGCTCTACCAACTGAGCTATTCCCGCATTTTGCTGCTACTGCACAACAGAAGACGGCCATTATAGTGGCTGTAAAAATTCTGTCAAGGGATTTTAGGGGTTTTGTTTGAATTCCTGCATGGCCATTTTCAGGTAGTAAAACATCGACCACACAGTGAGCACGGCGGCGATAAACATAAAGGCGTTGCCCAGCCAGATAAAATTGATGCCCAGCTGCGGAATGTCATACACCAGCAACAGCAAAATGGCGGCCATCTGGGCGGTGGTTTTGAATTTACCAATGGTGGCCACGGCCACGCTGTTGCGCTTGCCCAGCTGTGCCATCCATTCGCGCAAGGCGGAAATGGTGATTTCGCGGCCGATAATAATCATGGCGAAAATGGCATAGGTGCGGCCGATGGCCACCAGCAAAATCAATGCCACGGCCACCATGAGTTTGTCGGCCACGGGGTCGAGAAAAGCGCCGAAATCGGAGGTTTGTTTCCAGCGCCGCGCCAGATAGCCGTCGAACCAGTCGGTAATGGCGGCGGCGGCAAAAATGCCAGCAGCACACCAGTTGATGATGCTGTTGTTGGTGATCCAGTTGGCGGGCAGATAAAACAGGGCGGTGAACACCGGTATCATCAGGATGCGCAGCCAAGTAAGCAGGATGGGGATGTTCCAGGGCATGGATTGCTTTCGATATGTTTGCAGCCAAGCCGCGATTGTACGCGTTTATGGCTTTTCAGGCAGCCTGAAAAATGCTTGTGGGTTTGGTCTGCCTGAAAGCCGGTGGGCTTTGCCAGACTTGTTGCTTAATGACTTGAAGATGGGTTGCGGTATTCAGTGTCACAATTGTGTTTAGGCTGCCTGAAGCACACAAATGGATTGCCGAATCCGGTTCGGTAATAACGGGGTTTATCTTTCAGGCAGCCTTGATAAATGAGTGGGTCATTTCAATTATTAATGATGCAGCACATCATAAATTTTTTCGGCCAAGGTGCGGCTGATGCCTTCGGCTTGCGCCAGGTCGTCTACGCTGGCGGCAATGATGCCGCGCAGGCCGCCAAAGCGGGTGAGCAGTGCTTGGCGACGCTTGGCGCCGATGCCGGGGATGTCGTTGAGCGAGGAGGTAACGCGGGCTTTGCCGCGTTTGTGGCGGTGGCCGCTGATGGCGAAACGGTGTGATTCGTCGCGCGCGGTTTGCAGCAGGTGCAGGGCAGGATGGTGTGGCGGCAGCTGGGTAATGGTGTCTAGGTGCGGGATAATCAGCTCTTCCAGCCCGGCTTTGCGTTCCGGCCCTTTGGCGATGCCTACGATGGGGATATGGATGCCCAATTCTTGCCATACGTCTTGCGCCATGTGTACTTGGCCTTTGCCGCCGTCGATCAGCACTAAATCCGGCCATTTGCCTTCGCTATTGCTGTCTTCGGCCAGCTTGCCGTAGCGGCGGGTGAGCACTTCGCGCATGGCGGCGTAGTCGTCGCCCGCTTTGGCGGTGGTGATGTTGTAGCGGCGGTATTGCCCCGGCTGCATGGCTTGCTGCTCGTATACCACGCAAGAGGCCACGGTGGCTTCGCCTTGGGTGTGGCTGATGTCGAAGCATTCGATGCGGTTTAATTCATCGGGATTGAACTGTAAGACTTCGGCCAGTGCCTGTACGCGGGCTTGTTGGCTGCCGTGCTGTTGTTGTGTTTGGTGGATGGCCAATTGGGCGTTGCGCTCGGCCATGTTCAGCCACACTTTGCGCTGGCCGCTGGTTTTGTGCACAAATTGGATTTGGCGGCCATGTTCTTGATTCAGTGCGCTTTGCAGGCTTTCAGGCAGCCTGAAATTGCTGATAATCACGTCGGGCTTGGTTTTGCCCAGGTAGTGTTGCGCCACAAAGGCTTCACCGTAGCTGTTGAGCTTTTCGGCCAAGCGGTGGCGGGTGTCGGGGAAAAAGCTTTTGTCGCCCACATGGCGTCCGCCGCGGATGCTGACCCAATGGATGCACACGGTGTCGCCTTCGCCGGCCAGGGCGAGGATGTCGATGTCGTGTTGCTGGCCGTGTTGGCTGTCGACAAATTGCTGTGATTGCACCAGCCCCAATGCTTGGATTTGGTCGCGAAATTTGGCCGCGGCTTCGAATTGCAGGGCATCGGCGGCTTGCTGCATTTTGTGGTGCAAGGTGGTGGTAAGCTCGTCGGTTTTGCCGCTTAAAAAGGTGGCGGCGGCACGCACGCTGTCTTGATAGTCGGCCTCGCTGATGTGGTTAACGCAAGGGCCGGAGCAGCGGCGGATTTGATATAGCAGGCAGGCGCGGGTGCGGTGTTCGAATACGCTGTCTTCGCAGGTGCGCAGACGGAATACTTTTTGCAGAATCTGGATGCTGTCGCGCACGGCATAGCCGTTGGGGTAAGGGCCGAAATATTGGCTGGGCTTTTTCAGGCTGCCGCGATAATAAGCCATTTGCGGGAAGGTGTGGCCGCTGAGCATGAGATAGGGATAGCTTTTGTCGTCGCGAAACAGAATATTGTATTTGGGCGACAATGCCTTGATAAAGTTGTTTTCCAGAATCAGTGCTTCGGCTTCGGAGCGGGTAACGGTGGTGTCGATGCTGGCCACTTGTTTCACCATCAACGCAATGCGTGGCGATAAGTCGCTTTTCTGGAAATAGCTGCTCACCCGCCGCTTCAGATTCACCGCTTTGCCCACATACAGCACTTGCCCGGCGGCATCGAGCATACGGTATACGCCGGGCAGGTTGGGCAGGTTTTTTAGAAACGAGGCGAGGTCGAACACGGGGTTATCCTGATGATACAAATATTTCAGGCAGCCTTTAATCTTACAAGGCTGCCTGAAGAAGTTTCTGCGTAGCTAAAACGCCGTTTCTGCGTAGCTAAAACCAACTTTCAAAATGCTGGCGGTTTTATTGGCAGAATTTCTGGATATCGGCATCGTAGCGTGCCAATAAGGCGGCACGGTTATCGGTGCGGGCACCTTCAGCAATAGTACGGTTCAGGCGTGCGGCCTTGCAATTGTCTTCTTGTTGTTGGCGGTTGGCGGCTTCGATTTTTTTGTTTTGCTCTTCGGTGGCTTTGTTTTGTGCGGCAATTTGTTGACTCAGCTGCAATTGTTGCTCGGCAATAGAGCCGGAAGCGGCTTGTGCGCCCGGTGCAGCGGCAGGGGGAGCTGCTTGGGTAACCGTTTGCGTGTTGACGTTCATCAGATTGCTTTGCGCCGGTTGCAGATTGCGCGGCACATCGGAATAGGTGTTGACGCCGCGGTTGTCTTTCCAGTTAAACACTTCTTTGGCGCTCAAAGAGGCCGATACGCTCAGCGCCACAGTCAGCAGCAGTAGGTTTTTGTTCATGAGCATCCCTTTTTCTCTTGTTTTTTACAACCTGATTTAACGGGTTTGATGGCTTGATAATGGCCACAATTCAAAGATAATAAGCGGTTTTTACAGCAATATGGCCGTATTGTACGGTATCCGTTTAAAAAATAACAGTCTGGCGTGGCGGCGCTTTTGCGGTGTGGCGGTTTTGCTGTTAAAATAACGCGCCACATCTCCCCCTTTTCTCAAGAGCCCCCCATAAAATCATGCGTATAGTCGAAAAAGCCTACACTTTTGACGACGTCTTGCTCGTACCCGCTCACTCTGCAGTGCTGCCGCGCGACGTTACCCTCAAAACCCCGCTCACCCGCCATATCCAGCTGAATCTGCCGCTGGTTTCCGCCGCCATGGACACCGTTACCGAGGCGCGCTTGGCCATTTCGATGGCGCAAGAAGGCGGCATTGGTATTGTGCATAAAAACATGAGCATCGAGCGCCAAGCACGGGCGGTGTCGAAAGTGAAGCGCCATGAAAGCGGCGTGGTGAAAGACCCGATTACGGTGACCCCCGATATGCTGGTGCGCGATTTAATCGACACCAAGCGCAAACACAAGGTGTCCGGCCTGCCGGTGGTGGAAAACGGCAAAGTGGTGGGTTTGGTAACCAATCGCGACTTGCGTTTTGAAAAACGCTTGGATGCGCCGATTGCCAGCATCATGACCCCGCGCGAACGCCTGATTACCGTTACTGAACACACCAGCATCGAAGACGCACGCGAGCTGATGCACGCGCATAAAATCGAGCGCGTGCTGGTGATAAACGATGCCTGGGAGCTTAAAGGGCTGATTACGGTAAAAGACATTCTCAAAACCACCGCCTTCCCCAATGCCAATAAAGACGCCGATGGCCGCCTGCGCGTGGGTGCCGCCGTGGGCGTGGGCAAGGAAACCGACGAACGTGTGGCGGCGCTGGTGGCGGCCGGTGTGGACGTGATTGTGGTGGATACCGCCCACGGCCACAGCCAAGGCGTGCTCGACCGCGTGCGCTGGGTGAAGCAAAATTATCCGCAAGTAGACGTAATCGGCGGCAATATCGCCACCGCCCAAGCCGCGTTGGACTTGGTGGCCGCCGGTGCCGATGGCGTTAAAGTGGGCATCGGCCCCGGCTCTATCTGCACCACCCGTATTGTGGCCGGTGTGGGTGTGCCGCAACTGACAGCCATTCACAATGTGGCCGCAGCGCTGAAAGACAGCGGCGTGCCATTGATTGCCGATGGCGGCGTGCGCTTTTCCGGCGACTTGGCCAAAGCGCTGGCGGCGGGGGCTTCGGCAGTGATGTTGGGCGGCATGTTTGCCGGTACCGAAGAAGCACCGGGTGAAATCGAGCTCTATCAAGGTCGCTCTTATAAGTCTTATCGCGGCATGGGCTCGCTCGGGGCCATGAGTCAAGGCTCGTCCGACCGCTATTTCCAAGACAATGAATCCAATGCCGACAAATTCGTGCCCGAGGGCATCGAAGGCCGCGTGCCTTACAAAGGGCCGATTGTGCAGATTATCCACCAATTGGTGGGTGGCTTGCGCTCCAGCATGGGCTACTTGGGCTGCGCCACCATTGCCGATATGCACGCCAAGGCCGAATTTGTAGAAATCACCTCTGCCGGCATGAGCGAATCGCATGTACACGATGTGCAAATCACCAAAGAAGCGCCCAATTACCAAGTGCGTTGATGTGGATTAAAATGCTGCTGCCGTATATTTATTGATGTAATGCGGCGGAATATTTTAAAAAGGCTGCCTGAAACTTTCAGGCAGCCTTTTTGTGGCTATGGTCTTTAGATTGGGGCGGTGGCAATGGATTGTCTTCCATCATCTGCCACATCAAACACCTCATAAAACTCCAGCGGCAGGCCGTCGGGATCGGCGCAGAAGGTGAAGCGGTGGCCGGTGTATTCGTCGCGGCGCACTGGCTCGCATACCACACCGTGTTGCTGCAAATGGGCAATCATGGCATCCAAATCGGCCACCGCAAAAGCCAAATGGCGCAGGCCGCAGGCTTCCGGGTAGCTGCGGCGCGGCGGCGGGTTGGGAAAAGAAAACAGCTCCAGCTGCTTGCCGTCGGGCAGGCATAAGTCCAGCTTGTGGCTGTGGCGCTCGGCGCGGTAGTGTTCGGCCAAAATGCGCGCGCCCAATACTTGGGTATAGAAGTGCTTGGCGCGAATATAGTCGCTGCAAATCAGGGCGATGTGGTGGATGCCAATCAAAGGGGCGGGCATGGGGAATCCTTGTCTGATAAATAAACCAATTCTAAAAAATAAGATAACAAGGCGGCGAGCCGCAGATAGTACAAGTAGTACAGCAAGGCGAGCCAACGCAGTTAGGTTATTTTTTAGAATTGGTATAAGGCTGTCTGAAAGTGCGGTGGTGCGGTAATGCCGGGTTCAGGCAGCCTTTATATCAAGGGCTTTACTCAGCGGGCTGGCCGGGGTCGGGCTTGAGCATGGATTGGGCCGCGGCGGCGGTTTCGTAGAGCTGGGCTTCCATTTGCTGCTGCTGGAAGCCGGCACCCAGCTGCATGCGCAAGAAGCTGTTGCCGGTGTAGCGGGTAACGTGGTGGTAGTGCTGCGCCATAATCGCTTTTACGGTGGCCAGGTAGTCGTCGATGAGTTCGGGCAGGATGTCAAAGCGCTCGTAATTGATGATGGCATACACTTTGTGCCCCACCGGTGCCAAGGCTTGGTCTACAGCGGTGCGCACGGCGTCGATGTCGTGGCGGCTGCGGATGGCGAGGCCGGAAAAGTCGACAAAAAACAATTCTTGCTGCGCATCATAGCTTAAGCGCTCGGCCAATGGCCGTTGCAGCATTTGCTCGCGCAGCCCCATGGGGCTGTCGTTGAAAATACGCGCATCCATTAAGCGCGGCTGGCCGTGAATCAGTGGCTTGAAGGCCATGTGCGCCAGAATGTCTTGTTCGATATTGATGCCGGGCGCCACTTCGGTGAGCACCAGCCCTTCGGCGCCCAGCTCGAATACGCAGCGCTCGGTGATGTAAATCACGCTTTGGCCGCGTTTGCGCGCTTGCTCGGCGCTGAAGGTGCGATGCTCCACCGCCGCCACAAATTTGCGCGCGCCGCTGTCGCCCGCAATGCGCAGCTGGCCGTCTTGCAAGGTGATGTCGGGCTTGCCGGCGGTAAAGGTGCCCACAAACACCACTTTTTTGGCGTTTTGGGAAATATTGATAAAGCCGCCCGCACCGGCCAAGCGGGCGCCGAATTTGGAAACGTTCAGATTGCCTTCGCCATCGGCCTGCGCCAGCCCCAAAAAGGCCATGTCCAAGCCGCCGCCATCGTAAAAATCAAACTGGCTGGGCTGATCGATAATGGCGTGGGCATTGGTGGCGGCGCCAAAACTCAAACCGCCGGCGGGTATGCCGCCAATCACGCCCGGCTCGGCGGTGAGCGTCATCAGGTCGATAATCCGCTCTTCGGCGGCCACGTTGGCAATGCCTTCGGGCATGCCGATGCCCAGATTCACCACCGCATTGGTGCGCAATTCCATGGCGGCGCGACGGGCGATGATTTTGCGCTCGCTCATGGCCATGGCCTTGAGCGCCGACATGGGCACGCGGATTTCGCCGGTGTAGGCTGGGTTGTATTGTTCGGCAAAGGTTTGCATGTGGTAGGCTGGGTCTTCGGCCACCACCACACAGTCCACCAAAATGCCCGGCACTTTGACTTCGCGCGGGTTAAGGCTGTTGCGTTCGGCAATGCGCTCCACTTGGGCAATCACAATGCCGCCGCTGTTGCGCGCTGCCATGGCAATGGCTTGCGCTTCTAGGGTGAGTGCTTCTTTTTCCATGGTGATGTTGCCGTCGGCATCGGCGGTGGTGCCGCGGATAATGCCCACGTTAATCGGAAAGCCTTGGTAAAACAAATATTCTTCGCCATTGATGTGCATCAGCTGCACCAGTTCGGTTTGGGTGCGCTGGTTTAATTTACCGCCGCCAAAACGCGGGTCAACAAAGGTGCCCAGCCCCACATGGGTAAGGGTGCCGGGTTTGCCGGCGGCGATGTCGCGAAATAAGTGGGTAATCACCCCTTGCGGCAGATTGTAGGCTTCAATCTGGTTGGTTACCGCCAGCTCTTGCAGGCGCGGCACCAATCCCCAATGGCCGCCAATCACCCGACGCACCATGCCCAGATGGCCGAAGTGGTTGAGCCCGCATTCGCGGCCGTCGCCTTGGCCTGCGGCATACACCAAGGTGAGGTTGCGTGGGCTGCCATGGCCATCGCTGCTGCTGGCGCGGGTTTCGGCATAGCGCTCTTCAATGGCGCGCGCCACGTTTTCGGCAAACCCAATGCCCACAAAACCGCCGGTGGCGATGGTGTCGCCGTCTTTAATCAGCATGGCTGCTTCGCGTAGGGAAACCACTTTGCCGTTGTCGGCTTGATGCGGTGCTTGGGCAATGGGGTGGACGGGACGGCTCATTTTTCTTTTCTCCGTGGCAAAGGCGCGATAAGCAATACATGATTCATTGCAGCCGATGTAGTTGACTGTAATCAAAAGCATTGTTTTTTTATGAATAAGCACAATACCTTGCTGGCGACAGTTTGGTATTTACGCGGACAGCGCTTGCAGTATAGGTGAATTGTGGTTATTTTGTCACCGGCTCTATGTGGTCTGCATATGTGCAGGGCAGTGCCATTTGTTCAAAAATATCGGCTTGATGTGCGTATCTGTTGGGTATTGCCATTGCCGAAAAAAATAATAAGATAATAAGAAAGTGAGAAGCGTTATGTTAAGCGTACTGGCGATTGTGGTGTCTTTGCTGTTGCTGATGTTTTTTGCCTACCGCGGCTACAGCGTGCTGTTGCTGGCACCGCTGATGGCGGCGGTGGCGGTGGTGCTTTCCGGCGAAGGCGGGTGGATGCTGCCTATTTACACCGAAACCTTTATGAGTGCTTTGGGTAATTACCTGCTCAAATTTTTCCCGGTGTTCTTGCTGGGGGCGCTGTTTGGGCAGCTGATGGCCGATTCGGGTGCCGCCGGGTCGATTGCCAAATACATCATGCGCTTGCTTGGCCCCAAACACGCCATTCTCACCATTATTCTGGCCTGCGGTTTGCTCACTTATGGCGGTGTGTCTTTGTTTGTGGTGGCGTTTGCCATTTTCCCGATTTCTAAAATGCTGTTTCAGGAAGCCGATATTCCCAAACGGCTGATTCCGGCCACCATTGCGCTGGGTTCGTTTACCTTCACCATGACTGCCTTGCCGGGCACGCCGGCGATTCAAAACGCCATTCCCATCCCGTATTACGGCACCAACGCCTTTGCGGCGCCGGGGCTGGGGATTATCGGTGGCCTGATTATGTTTTTCGGCGGCTGGTATTGGCTGAATCAGCGGGCTAAAAAAGCCCGCGCCGCGGGCGAGGGCTATGGTGATCATGGCGACGATGCGGTGGATTTACACGACGTGAACGCCCAACACATGCCGTTTTGGCTGGCGATGTTGCCCTTGGTGTTGGTGATTGGGGTTAATGCGGTGCTCACGTATTGGGTGTTTCCCAATATCGATTTCGCCTTTGTAAACGAGAAATTCCCCGATTTGAAAGTGGCATCGCAACTGGGCTTGTGGTCGATTATTATTTCGCTGCTGGTGGCTTGTGCGGTGTTGGTGGTGACACGCTGGGCGCACTGGAAGCATTTGCAAACCAGCGTAAATAAAGGCGTATACGGCTCAATGCTGCCCATTTTCAATACCGCTTCCGAAGTGGGCTACGGTGCGGTGATTGCCACCATGGCCGGTTTCGCCCTTATCCGCAATGCGGTGCTGAATGTGTCGCCCAACAATCCGCTGATTTCCGAAACCGTGGCCATGAGTACGCTGGCGGGCATTACCGGCTCCTCTTCCGGCGGCTTGAGTATTGCCTTGCAAACCTTGGGTGCCGACTATCTGGCCATGGCCGAAGCGCACGGCATTAGCCCGGAATTGCTGCACCGGGTGGCGGTGATGGCGGCGGGCGGTTTCGACACCTTGCCACATTGCGGCGCCATCATTACCTTGCTGGCGATTTGCGGCTTGAACCACCGCCAGTCGTACCTGAATATCGGCGTGGTCACCATTGCCATTCCGCTGGTGGCGGTGATTGCGGTGATTACACTGGGCACCATGTTTGGCTCGTTCTAGGATTTAGTACGTTTGAATTTGATGTTAAAAGCCCCGCTAGGCTGCCTGAAAATACAGCAGCTTGGCGGGCTTTGTTTTATGTGGATGTATCAATGGGGGCGGTGGTTTCAGGCTGCCTGAACGCCATGATGGCGGTGATGTGCTGCCAATCGCGGTCTACCGGCGCGTGCAGAGTGAGGGTGGTGCCGTGGTGGGGGTGTTGGAAGCTGAGGCTTTCGGCATGCAGCAGCAGGCGCGGGATGCCGGTGTGGGTGGCGAGCGCGCGGTTTTGTTTTTTGTCGCCGTAGTTGCTGTCGCCCAAAATGGGGTGGAACAGGTGTTTGAGGTGGCGGCGCAGCTGGTGTTTGCGTCCGCTGTGCGGGTGCAGCTGTAGCAGGCTGAAGCGGCTGCTGGGGTGCGGGCCGCACGGGTAGGGCAGCTCGCTGAAGCCCAGACAGCGGTAGTCGGTAATGGCGCTTTGCGGCGGTTTGTCGGTATCGGCCATGCAGTCGGCAATTTTATCCAGCGCTTCTTTCAGCGGGTAGTCGATGCGGCCGCTGCCATGCAGCCAGCCGCGCACGATGGCCAGATAAGATTTGCGGATTTGCTGTGCTTCAAATTGTTGCGACAGCAGGCGGGCGGTGTGGCTGTTGAGGGCAAACAGCAATACGCCGGAGGTGGGGCGGTCGAGGCGGTGCACGGGGAAAACGTGTTGGCCAATTTGGTCGCGCAGGGTTTGCATGGCAAAGCGGGTTTCGTGCCGATCGAGCCAGCTTCTGTGCACCAACATGCCCGCCGGTTTGCAGATGGCCACTAGGGTGTCGTCTTGATAGAGGATGGGCAGCAGCGGGGGGCTCATGCGGGCGTGGCTGCGGTGATGTTGGCGGCAATGGCGGTAGCCATGCGCGCGCTGGCGCCTTGGTGTTGGCGGATAAAGTGGTGTGCTTGCGCGGCCATGTGGGCGCGGGCGGCGGGGTCGGCCAAAAGGATGGCGGTTTGCTGTTGCCATTGGGCGGCATCGGCCACTTGCACGGCGGCACCGCTGGCCACGGCGCTGGCCGCGGCGGCGGCGAAATTATAGGTAGACGGGCCAAACAGGGTGGGCAAGCCGCAGGCAATCGGTTCAATCATATTGTGGCAGCCGCTGTCGACCAAGCTGCCGCCCACAAACGCCACTTCGGCGGCCAGAAAATAGGCAAACAATTCGCCCATGCTGTCGCCAATCCAGATTTGGGTGTCGGCATGTACGGGGGCGTTGTCGCTGCGGTTTTGTGCTTTAAAGCCGTAGTGTTCGGCGCTGTTAAAGGCTGCCTGAAAGCGCTCGGGATGGCGTGGCACGATAATCAACAAGGCATTACCACGGTAGGCTTGCCAAGCTTGCAGCAGCAGCGCGGCTTCGTCTTGTTGTTGGTAAAAGCGGGGGCTGGCGGCCACCACCACTGGGCGGTTGCCGATGCGTTGGGTGAAATCGGCAGCCAAGGTATGCATGGCTGCGGGGGCGCTGATGTCGTATTTGCTGTTGCCGCACACTGCTACATGGGCAGCACCGATACGGCGCAGGCGCTCGGCATCGGCTTCGGTTTGTGCATAGCAGCCGCGCAGGGTTTGCAAGGCCGGGCGAATCAGGCTGCGGGCTTTCAGGTAGCCTTGCTGTGATTTTTCCGATAACCGCGCATTGGCCATAAACATGGGGATGCCGTGGTGGTGACACAAAGACAAGGTATTAGGCCAGATTTCGGTTTCCATCAGGATACCCAAGCGTGGCCGGTGTTCGCGCAGGAATTGGCGGATATAGCTGGGTTTGTCGTAGGGCAGGTAGCGGCATTGCGCTTGCGGATACAGTGCTTCGGCGGTGGCGCGGCCGGTGGGGGTGGTTTGGGTCATCAGCAGTGGCGTGTTTGGGAAGTGCTGTTGCAGTGCCTGAATCAGCGGCTCGGCCGCACGGGTTTCGCCCACCGATACGGCATGCACCCAAATGGCGTTTTGCACCGGTGCGGGATGAGGCTGGCCGAAGCGTTCGTTCCAGTGCGCCAGATACGCCGGTGCCTGCCGCGCACGGCGGCGCAAATAGCGGCGGATAAACGGCGGCGCGATATGCCACAGGGTTTGGTAGATAAGGTTGAGCAGCATAAAGGGGTATCTATTGGGATTTCAGGCAGCCTTATTGCGAGAAAGGCTGCCTGAAGTTTAATCAAAACGAATGCTGTAGCGGATTTCGCCGCCCACCGATTCGGTGCCCACTTTGCCGATGGCTTGCAGGGCGCGGTTGATTTGGTAGGTTAGCTTCACGGTTTGGGTGGCGCTGGCAATGCCGTATAAATAGCTGACATACAGGTCGTTGGTGAGCCGTTTGCCTACGGTAATCACTTGCTCGGCCGGGTTCATTTCACCGGTTTGGCTGTCGCGGGTTTGTTGGCTGGTAAAGCCCAATTCGTCTACCAAGCCCAAGCGGTCGTTGATGCCGCCGGCCAGCCAAGCGCTGGCGGCGGCGCTCAGCGCCGCTTCGTCGCCGGCGCTGCCGCTGCTGGCACGCCCCAAAATCAACCAAGATAATTTGTCTTTTTCACTCATCGGCTCGTTGGCGGTGAGACTGATGCGCGGATTACTCAGGCTGCCCAGTGCTTCCACGCCGGCATCTACCGGCGAGGAGCGGCGGGTGGCACGCAGGCGCAGGTTGGGGTCGTCGATGGGGCCGACAAAGGAAATGCTGCCTTGTTGGATCACCAAGTCTTGGCCGTAGGCTTTGTATTGGCCTTTGATAATGTTGACCGAGCCCACCAATTGGAACGCTTTGCCCGGGTCGCTGGTGGCCACCAAGCGGCCGCCCAATAATACATCCAGCCCTTCGCCGCTAAAGCGGAATTTGTCGTTCAAATCCAGCGCCATATTCAGGCTCACCGGCAAGGCGGCGCTGTCGGCCGGTTTTTCTCGCCCAAGCACCACCACATCGTCGCCCAAGGTGGGCATGCCTGCTTTGGGGAAGCCGAAATGGCCTTGATCCACTTTCAGCTCGCCGGTAAGAATAATGCCGCGGCTGAGGGTGTAAATCAGCTGGGAGTGGCCGCTTAAGGTGAGGCGGCGGTTGACTTGATCGAGAATGGGGTAGCGGCTGAATTGGGCGGTTACGTCCACATCCGGGGTGGTGCCCACCATATTGACCACGCCTTTTAAGGTGATGTCGCCGTCTTTGCGCTTGAAGTTGAGGGCTTCAATCAACAGACGGCGGCCTTGGAAGCGGCTGCGCAAGGTGCCGTTTTCCAGAATCACGCCGTTGGCGCGTTCGCGGTAATACAGATTATTGCCGTTGAGGCTGCCGTTGAGCAGTGGTGTGCCCACAGTGCCGCTCACGGCGGCATCGGCGGCCAAGCTGCCGCGCGCTTCCATGCCCACCGGCATTAAGTAGCGGAAATTGGCCAAATCGGGCGCGTTTACCTTGATGTGGCCGCTCACCGGCGCTTTGAGGATGTCGTTACCGAATTGCTGGGCAATGGCCACGCGGGCATCAACATTGCCGTAGCGGGTGTCGCCGGAGAGGTGGTTGTCGATGCGGCCGTTTTGAAAACGGGTGTCGAGCACCACTTTGTTTAAGCCCAGCGCCTGTTTGCGGTAGGGCAGGATGATGTCGCCGGATTGCTGTTGGATTTTCAGGTAGCCACGGGCATTGTCGCTGTAAGACAAATCCCAATCGCCGCCGAGCACCAGATTTTGCTCTATCGGCAGGGGCATAATATTGTGCAGCTGCTGCACCGCCAAGTTGCTGGCATTGCCGCGGGTGGTGAGGCCTTGTTTTTTATCCCACAGCAGCGATTGCAGGTTGAGGGTGCCGCCCATGGCCGCCCAGCGGGCGTTGTTCATTACCACCCGTTCGGCGCCGGCTTCCAGTTGCAACGGTGCCAGCAATTTGAGGTTGAAGGCACCGCCGATGTCCAGCGTGCCCACGCGGCCGCGCCATTGGTATTGCTCGTTAAGCCCGCCGTTGGCAGCGATGTCGAGGCGGTAGGGTTTGCCGTCGAGCTGTAGTTGGGCGTCGGCGCTGATGGTGTGGCTGTTGCCGCGGCCGTTAATCAGGGTGTTGATGCGCTCGATGCGGGTGCCGCCGGCGTTGAGCGTTTGGCCGTTGATGCGGATATTGAGCGGCTGGGTAACATCGGGCGAACCTTGCAGGGCGAAGTCTAAGGTTTGCGCTTGCAATACGTTTTGCACTTCCAAACCGCGTGCTTGGCCGCTGAGGTTGGCAGTGAGTTTTTTCGGCTCGCCGCTGATAAAGCCTTTGGCGGTGAGCAGGCCTTTAAGGCCGAAGCCGAACAAATCCAGCTGCGGGGCGTTGATGTCCAAATTGAGCTTGTCGCCCGCTTTGCCGAAGCTGCCGTTGCTGACAATGCGGTTGCGTCCCAATGCCAGATTGATGTCGGCGCGGCTCAGGTGTTGGTTTTGGTAGCGCACATCGGCCTTGCCTGCCAACGGCGCACCGGACAAGACGCTGTTTTGCCATTGCATTTGGCCACTGATGTCGGGGCTGTCGGCCAAGGTGCCTTTGATGTTGATGTTGCCGTTGACGCGGCCGCTGGGAAAGCTGTCGTTCAGTTTGTTGGGGTTGAAGTTTTGGCTGTCTACTTTCAGCTCCAGCGCACGTTGCTGAAACAGGGCAAGGCTGCCTGAAGCGTTGAGCACGCCGCCGTCGCGTGGCAGTAGTTGCAGTTTTTCCAGTAACAGGGTTTGCTGGGCGCTGGCTTGATCGGTAAGCAGCTGCAAGGTGCCGCTGCTGTGGGCTTTTTCGGTGGCAAATTGCCAGTCGGTTTGCGGGCTGGAAAGGCTGCCGTGCACATGGATGCTGCCGTTGAGGCTGCCGGGCAGGGTGCTGGTGAGCACGTCTTGGCTGCGCAGGTTTTGCAGCAGCGCGATGATGTCGAGCTGGCGCTCGGCGGTGTTGACCTTGCCGCGCACATTGATACTGCCTTTTTGCATCAGTTGTGCATCGAGGGTGTGGATATTGAGCTGGCCTTGGCTGTCGATTTTAAGCTGGCCGGTGAGCAGGCGCAGCGGCAAGCCGCCGGCATCGGCCGCCGCCGGTGTGCGGTTGCTTAAGCTGATGATGCCGTCCAATTCATCGCCATGGCTGATATTGGGTGCCATGCCAATGCTGAAGTCCACATCCGCTTTGGGCAGGCTGGGCAGAAAGGCGTGCGGATTCAGCTGCCGCCCCAATAGATTTAAGCTGATGATTTTGTGGTTCAGTTGCAGTGCAAACGGCTTGAGCTTGGCATCGGTTTGCAATTGAATGGGGCCGCCGTGCATGTGTGCAACCAGCTCCGGGGTTTCGAGGCTGCCTGAAAGCGCGGCTTCGCTGTTTACGGCTTGCTCGTCGAGCAGGCCTTCGCCGCTGAGCTGGCCGTGAAGCGCAAACGGGCTGGCGGTATTCAGGCTGATGTCGCCTTGGACATTGTGCCAAGGCGTGCGCAAGGCGGCAATGTGCAGGCGGTGGTTTTGGTGGTCGTAAACATAGCTGGCGCGGCTGGGCAGCAACACCACTTGTTTGGGCTCGCCCACGGTGATGCCACCCAGCTCCAGCGCATCCACATTCACCGCCACCGGCAGGCTGATGCTTTTGGGCAAGGTGGCTGCGGGCTGATCCGGCTTGGGCGGGCTGGCCTGGCTGACGATGTGAATTTCACCTACGGCCAAACGGCGGATGTGCAGCTGGCGTTGCCACAGGGCGGAAGAGTCCCAATCGAGCACCAGCGAATCGAGGCTGATTTGGCTGCCGCCGGTGTTGATGTGGGTTTTTTCCAGCGCAAAACCACGCCACAGCGTGCCTTGCGGGTTGTCTGCCTGAATCTGCACGCCAAACAGCGCGGGCAGGCGCAATAAGCCCAAACGCAGGCCGGATTCGGTGCCCACCAGCCAGACTATGCTGCCGCATAACAGCAAGAAAAAAGCTGCCAAGCTCAGCAAGCTGCGGCGCAACCAGCGGCGGCGCGGCTTTGGAGCCGGCGGCGGTGGCGGTGGCGTATCGCCATGGCTGTGGTCGGGTGCGGGTGGGGTTTGATGTTGCGTCATCAGAAGCGGGTTCCCAAGCTGATGTGCCAGCGTATTTTTTTATCTTGATGGCCATAGGCCACGTCAAAAGCAAACGGCGCCAAGGGGCTAAACCAGCGCAGGCCGATACCGCTGCCTTGTTGCCATTTGGTTTCTTTGAATGAATGTGATACCGAGCCGGCATCGTGAAACACGGCCACCGAGAAATCCTTGTTCACCGGCACTTGGTATTCCACACTGGCCACGCCCAGAGCGCGATCCGGCAGCACCGAATTATTAAAACCGGCCAAGCCGATGCTGTCTTGTTCGTAACCGCGCACGCTGGTGGCGCCGCCGGTACGGAACATCAGGCTGGAGGGCACGTCTTTGTCTTCACCAGCACGCACATAGCCCAGCTGCCCGCGCAACACCAAAGTGCCGTATTTGCGCTCTTGCGGGGTATAGAAATAGCCGGCGCGGGCGGCAACGCGTTGGATTGAGGTAGACGAGCCCAAGCTGCCCACCGTACTGCCGATTTTGCCTTCCAAGAAGTAGCCGTTGGCCGGGCGCAATTGGGTTTCGATGTTTTGGCGCTTCCACGAGGCGGTGAGCATTAAGGCGTTGCTGCGGCCCAAATCCGGGCCGTTGGTAATGCGGCTGCTTTCGGTAAGGTATTCCAGCCCCACGCGCGAATCGATGTTATTTTTGTCGCGCACATACCAAGCACCGCCGGAAAGAGCGTTGCTTTCCAGATTTTGGGTGGTAGAACGGGTGTAGCTGATGTTGCTGGTCCAAAAGTGGCCGTCGGCCTTGCGCGGCTGGCTTAAGCCTAGGCCCATGGTGGTTTGATAGCGGTCGGTATCCAATAGAGTGGACGCCACATAGCCGCGGTTAAAGACATTGTAGTGGTCGTAGCCCAAGCGGATGCCGGGGCCGTCGGCGGAGTCGTAGCGCAGACCGAAGTCGAATTTTTGCCGCTTCACTTCGCTTACGCTCACTTTTACCGGCACGCGATCGCCTTGCATATTGGCAAAATCGGCCTGCACCGAAGCGCCGCCGTAATGACTGTCTTGCTCCAGCGCTTGCTGGTAGTCGAGGATTTTGTCTAAATCATAGGGTGCGCCGGGTGCAAAACGCGCCATACCCAACACCACGCTTTGCGGATAGCGCTCGGTGCCGCTCACTTCGATTTCACCGAAATACACCGGCTGCTTGCTGTCTACCGTGAGTGCCAATTCGGCTTGGTTGCGGTTGGGGTCTACTGTGGCTTGGCTGGCGCTGATGCTGGCCAGCGGATATTTGTGGCGCACCACCGCGGCAAGTACGGCGCTTTTGCTGCTGCCCCAAGCGCTTTGGGTAAACGGGTCGCCCACCGGCAAGGCCCAATTTTCCATGGCGTTTTTATAGTATTGCGCCAGATTGTCGTCGGCCAGAATATCGCCCAAAATGGCCACGTTGACGGCGTCAATCTGCGTGCGCGGGCCGGGGGTGATGTGCAGTACATAGCCTTCGCCATCCGGGCTGATGGTGATTTTGCTGTTGAAATAGCCTTGGGTTTCCAGCATGGTGGTGGCTTGTGCTGGGGCATCTTCGGCCAGAAAGGCGGCCTGCTCGCGATCCAATTCTTCTTCTTCTTGTTGGGTAATCAGCGGCAGATGGGTTTCCACCAAGGCTTTGAGGTCTTTATTGTCGCTTTCTACCCGCACCGGATAGCGCAGCACCGGCGCGGCTTTGGTTTCAAACAGGCCGAAAAAACGGCTGCTTTTGGCTTCTTCGGTGTCATTGGTGGCCGCATCGGCTGCCACGGCCTGCGTTTCGGCGGCCGTGGCGGTGAATGCGGCCATCAATAGTGTGGTGGCCAACAGGGTGAGATGAAATGGTTTGTTCATAAGCCTGACACAAAGGCGTATCAATAAATTGATGGCCAAGGTATTTTATTTCTGCTTGCGGGCAGGGTGGCCGCAAGGGATTTAATTGAATAGGGTGTAGCACCTGAATCCGCGTTTTAAGCCAAGCTCGTTTCAGGCAGCCTGAAATGCATTAAAAACCGCCGCCATTTTAACATTGTTTGCTTGTGCTTATGGTTGCGGCGGTGTAAATGCCGCGCTTTCCGGGCGGTATCATACCATTTCGCCAACATCGGCAGAATAAGGCGCGGCCAAGCGGGCGGGTTATTTTTTGTAATGGTATAACGCGATTGACAACCCGCCGCTGCGGGCGATAGTATGGCGGCCAACATCCAGAGTTGGAATATCCATGCCAACCTGCCGGCCGGCAAGGTGGAATGCGCAGTGCAGATGTGGCCGTGTTAAGCGGCAAAAACGGCATGCACCCGGGCTCTTGAGTTAAGAGACGGGTGTTTTTGTTATGCGAAACACCATGGGGTGATTTAAACCGACTTGCAGCCCCGCAATCACAATATGCTAAAAGGAACGGAATATCATGAAAATCGAACATCTTACCTTAACTTTCCATGCCACCGCCGCCAGCAGCGCGGTGCGCTTTTGGCTGTGTTTGCCGCAACAAGCCGCGGTGCCTTTGTGTTGTGTTTGCCCGGCATCGGGGCAATGGCAAAGCGCGGCCTGCTTTCCCGCAGCGGTCGACACGCCCTTATTTGATGATGCGGATTTAATTGCCTTGCGCAGCAGCTTGTTTTTGCTGGGCGTGGCCGATATTGATGCGGCATTGGCGGGGTTGCAGCTGCAAGCACAGCAAGCTTTGGCGGCCTGCGGTGCTGCTAAGGCTGCCTGAAAGCGATAAGCCATGGGCGAATTTGATTTTATCCGCCAATATTTGCAGCGCCAGCAAAGCGGTGCCGAAGTGGTGCTGGGCATTGGCGATGATGCCGCCATTGTGCGGCCGCTGCCGGGTTTGGACTGGTGCATCAGCACCAATATGTTGCTGGCTGGGCGGCATTTTTTTGCTGATGAAGCCGCGGCCGACATCGCTTACAAAGTGCTGGCGGTGAATTTGTCGGATATGGCGGCCATGGGCGCACAGCCGCGTTGGGCTTTGCTTAGCGCCGCTTTGCCGGCGCTAAACCCTGCATGGCTCGGCTCTTTTTGCGACAGCTTGTTTGCCTTGGCGGCGGCGCACGGCGTGACCTTGATTGGTGGCGACACCACCCGCGGCGATTATGTGTTCAACATCACCATCGGCGGCACGGTGCCGCAGGGGCAGGGTTTGCGTCGCAGCGGCGCACAGGTGGGCGACGATATCTGGTTGTCGGGGCAGGTGGGTTTGGCCGCCGCCGCGTTGCAGCAACGGCTGGGGCATTTAAGGCTGCCTGAAGCCGTGTTTGCCGAGTGCAACCAAGCTTTGCTGCGGCCAACCCCTCGGGTGGCTTTGGGGCAGGCTTTGCTGGGTGTCGCCAGTGCGGCGCTGGATGTGTCCGACGGTGTGGCGCAGGATTTGCAGCATATTTTGCGCGCTTGTGGCGTGGGTGCAGACATCAATACAGCGCAATTGCCCACGCTGGCCGCGTTACGCCAGGGGCTGCCTGAAGCTGTTTTACTGCCTTTATTATTGGCCGGTGGCGACGATTACGAACTGCTGTTTACTGCCGCACCGGCGCAGCGTGCGGCGGTGGCTGCGGCCGGTATTGCCAGCGGCACGGCACTGAGCCGCATCGGCACCATTACCGATCAGCGCGCGGTGCTGCGCTGCCTAGATGCCAGCGGCCACCCGCTCAAGCTTGACCAACAAGGATACGATCATTTTGGCTAACCCATCCACACCGCCCGTTACCCCCACATTGGCTTGGTTATTCAAAAACCCGGTGTGTTTGCTGGGCTTTGGCTTCGGCACCGGGCTGGCGCCCAAAGCCCCCGGCACCTTCGGCACCTTGCCAGCCTTGCCGCTGGCTTGGCTGCTGTTGCAATTGCCGCTGCCATGGCATGGCTTGCTGCTGGTGGCGGCCATGCTGTTTGCGGTGGGCATTCCCATTTGCAGCCACACCGAGCAAAAATTGGGGCGGCAGGACTATGGCGGCATTGTGTGGGACGAAATCGCCGCCATGGCATTGGTGCTGTTTTTTGTGCCGCAAACATGGGCGTGGTGGCTGGCGGCATTTGCCGTGTTCCGTTTTTTTGATGCGCTAAAGCCGTGGCCGATACGCTGGTTTGATGCCCGCATTCACGGCGGGCTGGGCATTATGCTGGACGATTTACTGGCCGCAGTTTTCAGTTTGGGCTTGTTGTGGTTGTTGGCAGCGCTGCTTGCTTGGTAAGATAGGGGCATGCAACCCCAAAAACCACACACATGAACATCCATATCCGCGTTGACACCGAATTTTTGCCCGAACACAGCGATTTGCTGCGCGATAGCTATGCGTTTGCCTACCACATCACCATTGAAAACCACGATGAAGCGCCGGTAACACTGCGCAACCGTCATTGGGAAATCACCGATGCGCTGGGCAACACCGATATTGTAGACGGCGCAGGCGTGGTGGGCGAAGAGCCGCTGCTGATGCCCGGCGCCGGTTTCGCCTACACCAGCGGCGCGCGCCTGCACACGCCTTGGGGCAATATGGTGGGGCGCTATGAATTTGAGCGGCAAGACGGCAGCCGTTTTTGGGCGCCGATACCCGCTTTTGAATTGAAAGCACCATTAACCTTGCAGTAATTGCCAATACGATATTTGGCTGATGCTGCGCACAATCAAAGGAGTGAAACATGAATCTACCTTGGGAAGCGCAATTAATCTTGGCGGGCGTGGTTGGCCTGTTGGTGGGTTTATTGGTGATGTGGCTGCTGCTGCGCCAAAGCGGCGACCAGAAAAAACAACACGAAGCCTTGGTGCAGAAATTCAGCGATTACCGCCAAGATGTGGACAAACACTTTGTGGAAACCGCCGCTGCCGTAGACGAGCTGAACCGCAGCTACCAAAAAGTGGTGCAACACCTAAGCCAAGGCGCACAAAACCTGATGGGCCAAGAAGCCTTGCAGGAGCAATTGGCCAAGCGCAGCAATAAATCGGTGACCGTGGCCTATTTGGCTGCCACCAGCGTGATGGCGCTGCCTGAAAGCACCGCCGCAGAAAACACACCCGCTGCCGCAAGGCTGCCTGAAGACGACGAGATTCCGCCGCCGCCTTACACCGATGCCACCGAGGCCGAAGTGGTGCCGTTTACCGGCCAGCCCGACCGCGTGGCCGACAGGGTGCCGACTGCCGCACCGGCAGCCGTGGCGGCAACCCCGCCGGAAGAAGCCATACCGCCAACGGCGGAAACCGTGGATTTACAACAGCCTAAGCCCTGATTTAAGTTTGACGGCCAGACCACCAACCGCTTGTTTGCCTAATTAGAGGTGAAACAAGCGGTTTTTTTTATTTAATTAAGGGTGGTGGCAGATGGGCGTTGGTTGATTGTTTGAGGCTGCCTGAAGGTGTTTAAGCTTGGTTTTGGCTTCATAGAAACTGCGGTTTAGCTCACTTCAGTAAGATGCCCGTATCCAAGAAATAGAGGCTAAGAAATTTGAAAATGTCGCAAGAAAAAAACAAACAACGGTTTAAGATTAACTCAATCATTCTATGTTGACAAGTATTTACATGACTTATGTTATGTAGGTTCCCCATAGTATTTTACAGTACATGTTTGTTGCTGATTCCTTCATCAATTCAGCACAACCATCCTTAACCGATAATGGCCAAGGATGGTTGTGGTGAATTAGTTTGGCTTAGCTTGAGTGGTAGAGTGTGTAACAGCACCATGCACTCTACTGCATTGGTTACATTGGCTGTACCTAGCAATCTAAGCACTTAAGCTACCTTCTTTTTTGCTTCTTGCGTTTTTTATCCGTTACATTAATTTTTCGGGTATTTTCTGCAATTTCTTCTGCTGTTACCCCCCAAGACAAACCTGTTTCCGCGTAACGTGCTTCCGCCTCTGCACCTTCATATTCGTATGAAACTGTAAACGGTTCGGGTTGATAATTAGGGTCTTGCCAATTTCCGCTTTTGAAGCGTGCATAGGCTTCTAGGGCTTTGATGGCTTCTTCAATCGGCAGGATGACTTTTAAGTCATCGTTAAATTGGCACTCTAAAAATAAATTGTCATCAAATACGTAGCTGCTATGGGCATTGCCAGTTCCGATATAGCCTTTTTTTTCTTTGCCTTGTTGAATGCCTCGTAGGCGGTCAATCATATCATTTGCATGACTGGTGTGTTGAATATCATCATTTAACCACGCTGCTATTTCAGCTGCTCCTACTCCAGCAGCATTTGATAGTTGGAAATACCAACGCTTAAAATCAAAAAGCCATTGAAAATTAATTTTTGTTTCCATGCTATTTATCTTTGCCTGAATAGACGAGCCAAGCGGTCGACCCACCACCTTCCGGTACTTTATAGTAGCCTTGAATTCTTATGCCAGAAGGAGAAACACCCTCCCATTTTTGCGAATCTTTTGGGTGAAGTTTTGGTAATGGTTTTGAATTAAGAAACGCCCCTTCAATCTCCTGCATTGTCTGACGTTTGCTCCAATTTGCAGGATAAAAGGTTGTAAGACCGGGTTTGGGTACCCAAGCACCGGTTTGAGGATTACGCACCGATATGTAACCTTCCGTAACACCTGCTGCATCGGCTTTACGTGTTACTTGGGTAACCCGTATATTGGGCGAACGCAGATAATGTCCGCCGCTGCCTTGCAGCACCCCGCGCCGTACAATAATGTTACCATTCAGAATATGATCAAAGCGGATATATAAGTTCTATGCATATTTTTCCATCATCGTAATCACTGGTTTAAATACATCATCTTCCGAAAAATAAAGCTTCAATGTATCCAAAATATCGGTTTCATTTTGATCCGTGAAATGATGCACATTACCTCCCTTGTCCAGCATCAGTTGCAAAATATCCAAACGCTCGGGCATACCGCCAATCATGCTCAAGGGAATTACACCATCTTGATTAGGTATATTGGGGTTAGCTCCTGCTTGCAACAAAACCAACGCAGCCTCGGCATTTTTGCTGCGCATCGCATAATGCAGCGGTGTCATGCCGTAGCAGTCTTGGGCATTGATGGGCACACCTTTTTTAATTAAGTATTCGATACTTTTCTTAGGAGGGATATTGGAATCAAAGCCTAAAAGATTTTTATGTAGCCAATTCCAATTTTCAGTTTGAGAAACCTCTAATACATTGCGATTATTATCAAAAAATAGCCTATCAACTTGTACTAAATCACCTGCATCAAATGCACTTAACAGTTCAACGCCAATATGCGTCTTAATATCCATAATCATTTACCTGTTTTCTGGAAATTTTTCATATCAATAATAATTTTGTCCAAATCACCCACTCCCGGTTTTTCAAATTTATGCCCTTGATTATCTTTTCTGCTTTGTAATTCAAACAGATTGGGTCTGGCATTAACATAAGCTTTAAATTGCTGTTGTGTCATGCCCAATTCATCGGCGCGGTGGTTTCGGGGTTAAGTATATTTTTCAAGTAATTTCATCAATTTTGGATCCGGATTTGGATCATATTCTTTGATAAAATCAATAACAGCCCAACCATTTACTTGATGGTGAATATCAGATCCCTTCTTCAATAATAGCTCAATTAAATCGTAATTAACCGGTAATTTAAAACCTAAGTCCAAAGGAATCGAACCATCTTGATTTTCAATATTGGGGTTAGCGCCAGCTTCAAGCAGAACTTGGACAGCATCGTAGTTACCACTGCGTACTGCATAATGAAGTGGTGTCATGCCGTAGCAATCTTGGGCGTTAATAGGCACTTGATGTTGAATATAAAACTCAATAGTTTCTTTAGGTGATGAATTAATTAAGTTTGCTCTATGTAGATAATTCCATTTTTCTATTGACGTTGTTTCTAAAGGATTCAAAATCCCCTCATTGACAGCATTTTGTAAGAAGGTAATATTACCATCCCAGTTAGCACCAACAATTTTTTCTCCAAAGGTTTCAGGTTTCATTTTATTTGATGCCTTTCATAAAATTGCGCATATCCTTACGAATATCATCTAATCCATCCACTCCCGGTTTTTCAAATTTATGCCCTTGATTATCTTTTCTGTTTTGTAGTTCAAACAGATTGGGTCTGGCATTAACATAAGCTTTAAATTGCTGTTGTGTCATGCCCAGTTCATCGGCTGCTTTCAGTAAGCGGCGGTTTTCCCAGCCATAAATATGCCCGTAATCAACCGGTTGTTTGATAACTGTACGGGTTTCAATTTCGATATAGTCACCATTCGGTAGCTGCCGGTAACGTGAGTCAATTGCTTGTTTGGTGGTGGCATTCAATGTAGGTCGGTAAAGTGAGGTATTCAACGTGTCTGGGCTGTTTACATAGCGTCCATCTTTGGGGTTGTACCATTGGTCAGTGGTATTTTGTTTCCACTGCGCGCCTAGTTTGCTTGTACTGCCCATTATGCCTGCTGCAGACATAGCAAACTCTCTAGCATGATTGATTACTTCTTGATCACTCATGCCCCGGAAATCAAGCCTTGAGCCTAACAAGCCATTTCTGTATTCATCTGCTTTGTTGCGAATAAATACAGGATCACGCTCTACTATCAATTGATCAAGGTTGTTTCTTAAGTCTTGGCGAGTAATCTCTTCCATGCAAACCCGATTATTGCCACACATGATGTGCAGTGCTTCTTTGCCGGGCTTGGAAGAATCAACACCAAGGTAGTTATCTGCATTGGTATTCACTGCCCAGTCACCTGATTGGGCTCCACCATTGTGATCAGCGCAGCTTTTGCTTTGCGGATTGGCTTTACAAGCTTCAACTTGGCTTGTGCGCTGTGCAGCATCTAATGCAGAGAATGTATTTTTAACCGCAATACACGCCGATTCTTGACCGGTATGGCAATGCTCTTTTAATGCTTTGGCATATGCCCATATTTGCTTATCGGTAAGATAATTATTTGTTACCGCATTATACCCAGCCGCCGCTGCCGTTGCCGCCGTCTCAAAGCTACCTCCCTGTGCCGCACCCACCAGCCCCGAAGCCAGGGTGGCAATGGCGCGCAGGGTTTCTTTCTCGCTTTGGTTTAGCGTATCGGTGCCACGGTTGCCGTAGAGTTCTTTGTGTACGATTTGCGCCATCGCTTCGCCGCTTACCGCACCCACTGCCGCTCTTACATGCTTTACCTAAAATTTATTTATCTTTAAATAAAAATTCTTATATACAGAAACCCAACCCTACTACACTCCCAGCAAAAATACCAAAAAATAAATTTTCTATAGGGTCTGTTGAACATTCATAATTTTAGCCAAATCAATCCACAAGCAAGTGCCACAGTGCCAATGTAACTATTCAACAGCTTGTCGTAGCGGCTGGATAATGCGCGGAAATGTTTTAAATTAGCAAATGTGT
>RRZU013214796.1_pt1 | contig 26894 bp, 23 predicted proteins | sample 2165561 | NCBI WGS metagenome assembly RRZU01 (sample SAMN10456909, study PRJNA506462) | wastewater metagenome | isolation source: wastewater sludge | place: USA: Moscow, Idaho | reverse complement strand
CCGGTCGACCTCGCGATCACGAAGACGGGACCCGCCGCGTATCAGTCCGGTAAGCAGGTCACCTACACGGTCGAGGTCAGCAACGAAAGCAACTCGGTCAACTCAACCGGTGGCTACTTCACCGACACCCTGCCCGCGGGAACCACGTTCGTGAGTTCGGACGGTGGGTGCACCAACGCCAGCGGCACTCTGACCTGCCCCTTCAGCAGGCTGGACGCCGGAGAATCGAGGACCGTCACGATCACCGTCTCGGTCGATTCCGCCACGACCGGCACCTTGACCAACGCGGTGAAGGTCTTCGGGAACGAGACAGACCCGAACCCGGACAATGACGAAGACACCTGGTCGATGAATCGCAGCGCCATCAGCCTCACGAAGTCGGTCAGTGCGAGCACCTTCAAGGCTGGCGACAAGCTGACCTACACGTTCGTGGTAACCAACGCGGGCCAGACAACCCTCACGAACATCGCCGTGACGGAGAGTGCCTTCAGCGGCACCGGAACGGTCTCGGCGGTTGACTGTGGTGGGGCGACTCAACTGACAGCGGGCCAGAAGATCACCTGCACGGCGACATACACCGCAACCGCGGCCGACGTCACAGCAGGCAAGCTCACCAACACGGCGTCCGTGAGTGCTAAGGACCCGGCAGACGCCACGCTGACCGCCACCGACGATGCGGTGACGAACGCTGCGAAGTCGACTCCGACGCCGACCAGCGCGTCACCGACCGCAACTGAGTCCGACTCGGATACCCCGTTGGCAGACACCGGTACCGGCGCAGGTGGCTTCGCCGCCTTCGGTCTCGCGCTGCTGGCACTCGGTGCGGTTCTGGTGCCATTGCGCCGTAGGCAACACTGATCGCTGAGTAATCAGCCGGTGCCCCGGAAGACCGAGTAACGTCGGCCTCCGGGGCACTGGTCTTTCTCAGCCGGGGCCCGAGGTCGAGGACGACACGAGGGGGCAACGGCTGATGGCCAGCACATTTCCGAACGGGTTCCTGTGGGGCGGCGCCCTGGCCGCCAATCAGTACGAGGGCGCGTATCTGACCGACGGTAAGGGCCTCAGCATCCAAGATGTCGCGCCGCAGGGGGTCGTCGGGCCGGTCAGTGAGGGTCCGGAACCCCTCAATCTCAAGCACGAAGGCATCGACTTCTATCACCGGTACGCCGAAGACATCGCCCTGTTCGCGGAGTTGGGCTTCACCGTCTTCCGGTTCTCGATCGCGTGGAGCCGGATCTTCCCCCGTGGCGACGAGGAGACCCCCAACGAGGCCGGACTGGCCTTTTACGATCGGGTTCTCGACGAGTTGGAGAAGCACGGAATCGAGCCCCTGGTCACCATCAGCCACTACGAGACGCCACTCCATCTGGCCAAGGTGTACGACGGGTGGACCGACCGCAGACTGATCGGCTTCTACGAGCGGTACTGCCGGGTCCTGTTCGAGCGGTACGGGCACCGGGTCAAGTACTGGCTGACGTTCAACGAAATCAACTCGATGCTGCACTTCCCGCTGTTCTCCGGCGTTTGGACCCCTAAGGAGCAGTTGGGCCCTCAACAGCTGTACCAGGCCATGCATCACGAGCTCGTTGCCTCTGCCGCAGCAACCCGGCTGGCGCACGAGATCAACCCCGACCTGCGGGTCGGGTGCATGGTGCTGGCGGCGCCGTTCTATCCGCTGTCGCCGGAACCGGCCGACGTGTGGGAGGCCAAGCAGTCCGAGCGCGACAACTACGCCTTCGGTGACGTGCATTGCCGCGGCGCCTACCCCGAGTACTTCTTGCGCAAGCTGCGCGACCTCGGCGTGGAACTCGAGATCACCGACGAGGACCGCGAGACCCTGACGCACACAGTCGATTTCGTGTCGTTCTCGTACTACATGAGCATGTGCGCGACGGCAGACCCGGCCAAGCAGATCCCCGGCCAGGGGAACCTCATCGGCGGCGTGCCGAACCCACACCTCGCCGCCTCCGAGTGGGGATGGCAGATCGACCCCATCGGCCTGCGCGTCGTCCTTAACGACTACTGGGACCGGTGGCGCAAACCCCTGTTCATCGTCGAGAACGGGCTGGGGGCCAAGGACGAGCTCGTGGAGGTCGACAGCAAACTCACCGTGGTGGACGACTACCGCATCGACTACCTGCGCGATCACCTGGTGCAGGTCCGCGAGGCCATCTCAGACGGCGTCGACCTGCTCGGGTACACCTGGTGGGGCCCGATCGACGTCGTCAGCGCCTCCACGGCCCAACTCAGCAAGCGTTACGGGTTCATCTACGTGGACAGGAACGATGACGGCAGCGGTTCGCTGGCTCGGTACAAGAAGAAGTCGTTCGACTTCTACGCCGAGGTCATCGCCACACGCGGGGCGAGCCTGTAGCGGCTAGAGCCCGCGGTCCGCTGCGCGACCGCTCGTCGTCGGGTCGCTCAACGTGACGACGGCATCACAGCGCTCCATGACCGCCGGATCGTGGGTGATCGCCAGAATGGGAGCGTCACCGGCGGCCGCCCAGATGTCGTCGAGGATCGCCGCTGCCGTCTCGGCGTTGAGGTGCTCGGTCGGTTCGTCCAGCACCCAAACCTGGTACTCGCCGACGAGCAGGCGCGCCAGCGCGATGCGTCGCGCCTCGCCACCCGACACTCCGGCACCGAGCTCGCCGACGATGCGCCCTGGGGAAACGTCGAGGCCAGCCCGCCGGAGCGCCTCGCTGACGTCGTCCTCGGTCGCGTCCTTGTTCCCGATCCGGACGTTCTCGTCGATGCTCGTGGAGAAGATGTGTGCGTCTTGAGCGAGGTATCCGACGCGGCCACGGACCTCGACCGATCCGCCCCGCGCGGGGATCAGTCCCATGATCGTGGCGGCGACCGTCGTCTTGCCGATTCCGCTGCGCCCGACCAGTGCCACCCTCTGTCCCGGGGACACGCGCAGGAACAGGTGCTCGAACAGCGGATCGGCGTCGGGCCAGCCAATCGTCGCGTCGACCAGATCGATACCAGGGTCGGTTGCGAGGTCACCGACGGGAACATCCCCGGACCCGACCGGTGCGGCCGTCAGTTCCGCCTCGACGCGTTGCAGAGCCACCGCCGCGCGGGTGAAGGTCTGCGCGGCCTGGGCCAGCGTCGACAGCACCTCATGCAGGGCCAGCGGGGTCAGCACCAAGACGGCCAGCATCACTGGGGAGAGTGTCCCGGCTTGGACCTCGCGCGCCCCCAGCCACAAGATGGCCACCACGCTGAGCCCCGCCACCAGAGTTTGTCCACCCAGGGCGAGGCCCCGGACGGACGCGGCCCGTTGCTCGACCCGTCGCAGTTCGTCGTCGATCACGAGAGCCGCGGCAAGCTTGTCACCGTCCCGCCCGTAGGCCACCAGGTCCGCAGCCGCACGGCTCAGTTCGTGGGCCTCGTCTGCCAACCGCCCGCGCGCCGGTACGGCGGCGGCGTCGGCAGCCCGTGAGGCACGCTGGGCGATCCAGGGGACGACGACGCCCGCCAGGACCGCCGACAGCAGCAGTACGGCGGCGGCAGCGGGCGAGAACACGGCAAACAGGGTCGTGGTCGCCACGATCACGAGGGACGCCGAAGCGATGGGGACCAGCACGCGGATGATCAGATCCATGACGGCATCGACGTCGGCGACGATTCTGGTCAGCAGGTCGCCCCGGCGACGGCCCAGCAAGGTGGTGCGTGCCAGAGCGTTGTAGACGCGGATCCGCAGCACGCTTTGCAGCTTGAGTGCGAGGTCGTGGCTGACCAGGCGCTCGACGTAGCGGAACACGCCCCGAGAGATGCCGAAGAAGCGCACGCCGACCGCGGCGACTTGCAGGTACAGCACGGGAGGGTGTTCGGCGGCCCTCGACAGCAGCCATCCCGATGTCGCCATCAACGCGACCGCGGCCGTGCTGGCCAGCGCAGCCAAGAGGAGGGCGCCGACAAAATGCGGCCAGGCGCGTGGGACATCGCCCATGAGTTCACGCAGCAGGCGCATCCACCCGCGCCGGGGTGCCCGGCGTGACGTCGCGGTCATGCGATGACCTCTGCAGCGGCCTCGATGTGGACCACACGATCTGCCTCGGCGATGACCGTTGGTCGGTGAGAGACGATGACCGCGCCGGTTCCGAGCCGCCGCAGGGACGCGAGCGCCTGCCGCTCGGCCGTCGCGTCGAGCCCGGCGGTGGGCTCGTCCAGCAGGAGCAGACGCGCCCCCGCCCGGACTCGCAGCATCGCCCTGGCCATCGCGACGCGACGTCGCTCCCCGGCCGACAGCCCCTCCCCGTCGTCACCAACACGTTGATCGAGGGGAATGTCGGCGCCGCCTGCCTCATCGAGCGCGGTGCGTGTAGCAAGATCGTCAGCCCCCGAGTCGCCGAGGCGGACGTTATCGGCCACGGTCCCTCGCAACATTCCGGGGTTCTGCGGGACATAGGCGACCTGTGACCGCCACTGGGTGAGGTCCACCGTGCCGAGGTCGGTGTCGCCGACCCGAACACGACCGCCTGACGGCCGCAGGAAGCCCATGAGCAGTCCCAGGACCGTCGTCTTTCCCGCACCCGACGGTCCGGTGATGGCAACGATCTCGCCCGGTGCCAGGGTGAGGTGCAGCTCGTCGATTGTTGAACGGTCGGCTCCCGGGTAGGTGAAGCTCACCGAGTCCAGCACGACGTCATTGTTCGAGACGTCTGGCGCAGCGCCGGTGCCTTCCGCCGTCGAGGCGAAGCGGTCGATCTCAGCGAATGCACTGTCGGCGGCCGCGATCCCGTCGGCCGAATCGTGGTAGTGAACACCCACCTGCCGCAAAGGGAGGTACGCCTCCGGCGCCAGGATCAAGACAAAGAAGGCCGTTGTCAGGTCGATGTTGCTGTAGACGACGCGGAAGCCGACCTCTACCGCGACGAGCGCAACGGACAGGGTCGCCAGCAGTTCCAAGGCGAACGCCGACAGGAACGAGACCCGCAAAGTCCCCATGGTCTCGCGGCGGTGAGCGGCCTCGGTCTTCTCCAGACCCTTCGTCTGCGCCCGAGCGCGACCGAAGACCTGCAGGGTGGGCAACCCGGAGATGAGGTCGAAGAAGTGCGTGGCCAGCCTCGTCTGAACCTTCCAGCGTCGCTTCGTGCGGGCCTCCGTGGTCCACCCGATGAGCGCCATGAACACGGGGATGAGCGGCAGGGTGACGGCAACGATCAACGCCGAGGGCAGATCGGCCGTCCCGATCACGACCACGACGATGGCCGGAACCGTGGCCGCCAACGCCAACTGCGGCAGGTATTTGGAGAAGTACCCGTCCAGCCCGTCCAGACCGGTGGTCAGCAACGTGATGAGAGATCCGGTCGAGGACCGCTGCGCAGTTGGCGCGTCGAGCCGCGCGCGCAGAATGTCACGACGCAGCTGCGATTTCACGGCGGCTGAGGCGCGCTGCGCGATCCACGTGTTCCCCCAGGCCAGCAGCGCCTTCCCGATGAAGACGGCCGCGAGGGGTGCCAGGACCGCCACCGCAGGCTCGATGGTGTGGGTGTCGAAGACGCCACCCAGAGAACGCGACAACAGCCATGCCTGACCAATGGTCAAGATGGCTGTTGCGATCCCGATCCCGATCCCGGCGGCGAGGTACCACGATGTGGCCCTCGCCCGCCGGAGAAGTCGGGGGTCGATGGGTCCTGCCATTAGGCGGCCGGAGCCGGCTCCACCTGTTCGTCGGGAATGTTGCGTGTGCTCAGGCGCATGCGGAACACGTAGTACGACCATCCGGTGTACAGCAGGACGATCGGGACGAACACGAGGGCCGCGACGGCCATGATCTGCAGGGTCATCTCAGAGGCAGAGCCCGTCACGATGTTCAGCGGGTGATCCTGCACGAGGTCGTTGTTGAAGCCCAGGTTCGGGTACATCCGCACGAACACACCCACGGCCACCGCCACGATGGCCACCGCTGTACCGACGAAGGCCAGCGCGTCGTGCCCGCTGCGGATGAAGAACCATCCGGCGACCAGCCCGAGGGCTGCCACGACCAGGAGGACCCAACCGATGATGCCTGTGCTGTAGGCGAGGTTCTGCCACACCAGCAGCACCGCACCTCCAACGATGGCGACGAGTCCGACCTTCTGCGCGAACGCGACGGCCGCGTCGTGCACGTCGTCACGGGTCTTGAGTGCCAGGAAGATCGACCCGTGGAACAGGTTGACCACGACCAGGCAGACGCCGAACAGCAGCGCGAACGGGTGGAACATGGCCAGCAACCCACCGGTGTAGACCCAGGTCACGCCGTTGTCGGCCAGCCCGACGGGCATTCCAATGATGAAGTTGCCGAACGCGATGCCCAGCACGAGCGGAGCCACGAAGGAGCCGACGCAGGCGAACCAGTCGAACATGTGGCGCCAGCTGGTCTCGGGGCGCTTGGCGCGGTACTCGAACGAGACACCACGGAAGATCAAGGCCAACAGAACCAGGAGCAGCGGGATGTAGGCCCCGCTGAACAGCGTCGCGTACCAGGCGGGGAACGCCGCGAACGTCGCACCACCGGCGGTCAGCAGCCAGACCTCGTTACCGTCCCAGACGGGGCCGATCGTGTTGACGATCACCCGCCTTTGCTTTTCGTTCTTGCCGAGGAACGGGATCAGCATCCCGACCCCGAAGTCGAAGCCCTCAAGAACGAGGAATCCGATCCACAGAACGGCAATCAGCGCGAACCACAGGATCTGCAGCCACGAAGGATCAACAGTCATAGCGATCATTTGTCCGCAGCTCCTCTCAGTATGCGAAGGTCAGGGGCTGGTCTTCGTCGGTGAGGAGTTTTGGCTCCTCGACGACGGGCAAGCCCGCCTTGATGTACTTCAGCATCAGCCCCACTTCAATGACGGCCAGACCGCCGTAGACGAGTGTGAGGGCGATCATCGACGTCCAGACTTCGGCCGCGCTCACCCCCGGAGACACCCCGGCGGCCGTCGTCAAAGTGCCGTTGACGATCCATGGCTGACGCGCCATTTCCGTGAAGATCCAGCCGAACGAGTTGCCGAACAGCGGCAGCAGCGGCAGGGCGATCATCACGCCGGTCCACAGGCGGCCCGGCTTGGGCAGCTTGTCCTTGCGCACGACCCACAGCAGCCAGATGCCGATGAGCATCGCCAGCAGACCCACGCCGATCATCAACCGGAAGGTCCAGTAGGCGACGGGAATGTTGGGCGTGTAGTTGAGGTCTTCGCGGTACTGCTCGTAGTCGAAGCCCGACTTCTCCAGCGCCTCGGCGTACTTGGCCTCGAGCGCGTTGGGGTTATCGGAGTGCATGTAGCCGCCCTGACGGTACTGCTCGGTCAGGTTGTTGATGCCCTGCACCTCGCCGTGGATGTCGCCCGTGGCGAGGAAGCTCAGCACGTAGGGAACCTTGAGGCTCCACACCTCTTCCTTGCCGTCGAGCGAGCCGATGGTGAGAACGGAGAACTCCGCGTTCGAGCTGCCGCCACCCTCGGTCTCCCAGAGCGCTTCCGCAGCAGCCATCTTCATCGGCTGAACGTCGGTCATGACCTTGCCCTGCAGGTCGCCGGTGATCATCACGCCGAGCCCTGCAACGATCAGAACCCACGCGCCGAACTTCGCGCCGAAGCGGAAGGCACTGATGTCCTCGCTCGGGGCGGCGTCGCCTTGGCGAGCCAGGCGCGACAGATGCCAACCGGACACGGCGGCCACGAACGCCCCGGCCACCATGTAGGCGGCGGTCAGTGTGTGTGGGAAGGTCGCCAGGAACACCTCATTGGTGAGGACTGCCCCGAAGTCCGTCATGACTGCCCGCTGCGACTCGACGTCGTAGGTCGCGCCGACGGGGTTTTGCATGAAGGAGTTCGCCGCGAGGATGAAGACGGCGCTCAGCATGGTGCCCAACGCGACCAGCCAGATGGTGGCGAGATGCACACCCTTCTTCAGCCGATCCCAGCCAAAGATCCACAGGCCGACGAAGACAGACTCCATGAAGAAGGCCAGCAGCGCCTCGAAGGCGAGCGGTGCACCGAAGATGTCACCGACGAACCGGGAGTACTCACTCCAGTTCATACCGAACTGGAACTCCTGGGTGATGCCGGTCACCACGCCCAAGACGAAGTTGATGAGGAACAGCTTCCCGAAGAACTTGGTCAGCCGTAGGTACTTTTTGTTGTCGGTCTTCACCCAGATGGACTGCAACACGGCGACGAGCGCAGACAGCGCGATCGTCACCGGCACAAAGAAGTAGTGATAGACCGTCGTGATCCCGAATTGCCACCGGGCAATCGTTTCCGCGTTCATGCGGCGGAATCTACTACGGGGTGTCGTAGTCAGCAATGAACGGCATAGTGGACTCATGCCCCGTCTTGGTGATCTCGAACAGGCGGTCATGGAGTTGCTCTGGGAGGACCCGGCCCGTTCGCGATCGGTGCGCGAAGTCCACACCCACATCGTCGTCTCGCGCGACCTCGCGTACACCACCGTCTTGACCGTCTTGGACAGGCTCACGAAGAAGGGCTTTGTCACAAGGGTGTTGGACGGCCGATCGTGGCTCTACCAACCTGTGCGGACCCGAGCCGAGACGGCCGTGGACGAGATCTTGGAGATGATTCACGCGGGCGATCCGCAGTACCGGCGGGAGTTACTCGAGGAGTTGTTCGCGCGGTTGATGACCGACGCAGAGCTGCCTCCATGTGCCCCGTTGTGGGCTCATATCTCGCACACAGCAGTCACCCCGGCGGGGGACAGGAATGGAGGCTAGGCCATGCCAACAGCGGTAGTCACGGGTGCATCCTCGGGCATTGGCCGGGCCTGTGTAGAGACCTTGATGACGGCCGGTTGGCAGGTGGTTGCCGTCGCGCGTCGGGCCGAGCGGTTGACCGCCGTTTCCGAAGCGACCGGTTGCTACCTGGCCGTGTGTGACGTGACTTCTGACGCGGACGTTTCGGCGATGGTGGACACCGTTTCCGACGTGTTCGACGGGACCCTGGACGCCATCGTGAACATCGCTGGCGGCGCCTTCGGTGTCGACCGAGTCGAGGCGGCCGACCTCGACCACTGGAAGCGGATGTACGAGGTCAACGTCCTTGGGACCACGCGGGTGACGCAGGCGCTGCTTCCGCTCGTGCGTGCCAACGGGTCCGGCTCGGTGGTCGTGTTGACCTCGACCGCCGCCCAGGACGCGTATGTCGGCGGCGGCGGTTACAACGCGGCGAAGGCAGCCGAGCGCATGGTGGCGAGGGCCCTGCGCCTGGAGTTGATGGGTGAACCCATTCGGGTCATCGAGGTGGCGCCGGGCATGGTGCACACCGAGGAGTTCTCGCTGGTGCGACTGGGCGGCGACGCCGACGCGGCGGCGGCCGTCTACGAGGGTGTGACCCATCCGCTCACGGCCGGTGACGTCGCCGACGTGGTGGCGTACTGCCTGAATCTCCCGCCGCACGTGAACCTGGACCTCGTGACCGTCCGGCCGGTCGCGCAGGCCACGAACTTCCATGTGGCCCGCGGGAAGGGCGTTTAAACCATCTGGCTCTAGCTTCCCCCGTACATCCGGTACAGGACGAAGCCCACGAGGATCACGAGCAGAATCACGGCGATGAGGGCACCGATCTTGATCGGGGACCACGGGCGTTGCCCCTGGACCTCTCCCGTCACGCCGTTGATGAGCACCTGGAAGGGACGATTGCGGAACGTCACCGTCAGCATCCACACCGGCAAGGCCAGTTGGCTGAACGCCAGCTGAGGCCAGGAGATGTTCTTCGAGTGCACCTGCTGGATGTCGCCGCCGATGTCCTGGCGGACGGTGGAGTCGATGACGTCCTCCATTCGCCCCTCGACGCGCGTGACGAACACCTCGTGGGCGTCCTGGTCGTAGGTGCGGCTCAGGTGCCCGGCCACGAACTCCGGCGAGTACTGCCGGGTGAGGTTCATGGGCCACGGTTCGAGTTCTTGCGCCTTCTTCTCGTCGAGCCCGGTGTTGGCTAGGCCCGTCACGTCGGCGAACGCGTTGTGCACGGTGCCGGAGGCTGGGTACCAGTCGGTGTGCACCTCGGTTCGGGTTTGATCCCCGTCGCGGACCTGCACGTAGCGGTTGATGCCGCGCAGCCCGGTGTAGTGCGTAATGGTTTCGGCGTCGTAGGAGAAGTACGCGAGGTAGATGCTCGTAAAGCTCCCCAGTTCTCGGTACTTCTTGAACTCGTTGGGCGCGAACCAACGCCCGTTGATCCACGCTTCGATCTCTTCGCGCGCGCGCTTCTCAGAAACCTGGAATGGAAGGACACCGTCAATGGCCAGTCTGGTCCGGGCAGCCTGCACGTCGTCGCGCTGAATCGGCGTATTGCAGTACGGGCACCGTGTCGCGGTGAATGAGCCCGTGAACAGGGTGTGGCCACCACAGCTTTGACACACGATCTCGCGCTCGAGCGATTTGGGATGCTCGTCCATGATGCGCGCCATGGCGGCCATGGTCTGCCGCAGATCGCGCTTGCCGACGATCGACGGCTGCTGCAGTTCGGCAGGTAGTGGGACGACCGTGCCGCAGCTCATGCACTTCAGTCCCTGCACATCCGGGTCGAACCCCAACATCCCGCCACAGGTGGGGCAGGGGTAGGTGCGGGTGTCCTCTGTGGTGTGCAGGATCGCCGGGTCGGCCAGTCGTCCCGGATCGGGCAGGCGGGGCGGTGTCGGCATCGGCTCGGGTTCGGACACAGGGGCAGGCGTCGGGGCGGCTGGCGCACCCGCCACTCGCCCTTGCCCAGGCAGCGGAGGCGGCGCACTGGCGCCGCGATCGCTGGGCAGTGGCGGCGGTACGCTGCCGGTGTCGGCGGACCCGACATTGTTGGGTTCCGGTGACGACCCACCCGACCCCGGCAGTGGTGGCGGGAACTGTTCGGACATGACAGTCCGTTACTGAGCAGTCGGCGCCGCAGGCGTCTGCGGCGGCAGAGGCGGAGGAGCCGCGAACAGCACCTGCAGGGCCGCAACCTGGCCCGCAGGCGTCCACCCGGACATGCCGGGCGACCACACGAGCGTTGCGGGGCTGACCTGACCGGCCTGCACGGCGGCCTGCAACTGTCCGGTGTTGTACGGCCCGGCGGCCGCGCCGTTGAGTTCGACGTGGAAGGTCTGCCCTGTCCCCGGCAGCGGAGGCGGCGCGCTGGCCTGAGCTGGCTGATTCAACGCGTTCACCATCTGGCCGGCCATCGCGATGCCCATGCCCGCACCCATCATGTCGCCCATCGCGCCGCCACCGTTGGGATTGTTGGCGGCGGCCGTCATGGCGTCAGCCTGCTTGGCCTGCTGGTAGCGCTGCATGTCGCCGAGTTGGTTGACCCAACCGGCCTCCTCGACGCCGCGGGCCACGCCACGCGTCATGGCCTGCGTGATCTCTTCAGGCAGCGACACGTTCATGGTGATCGAGTCGATCGCCAGACCGAACTCGTCGTCCACGCGTTCGGCGACGAAGTCACGCAGCTTGTCGGACAACTCGACCTGGCGGCCTTGCAGGTCGATGACCCCCAGGCCGGTCTCCAGGATCATGTCGGAGAATGCGAGGGTGATGACCCGGCGCAGGAGCTCGGAGATCTCCTCGACGTCCACGGAGGAATCGGTTCCGATCACCTGCCGCATGAACACCGGCGGGTCAAAGACACGCACGACGCACAGGCCGTTGGCGCGTACCTGGACCATCTTGAAGTCCGGGTCGCGGACCGTGACCGGGTTTGCCGTACCCCAGCGCAAATCGGTCACGGGCCGCGTGTTGATGAAGTAGACCTCGGAACGGAAGGGCGAGTTGAACCCGTACTTCCAGCCTTGGATCGTGGACAGCAGGGGCAGGTTCTCGGTGGTCAAGGTGTAATGACCAGGCCCGAAGGTGTCGGCCATCTGCCCGTTGTGCACGAAGATGGCCTGTTGCCCTTCGCGCACGATCAACTGGGCACCATGCTTGATCTCATTTTGGTAGCGAGGGAATCTCCAGGCCAAGAGCGTGCGAGAGTCCTCCAGCCATTCAATGATGTCGACGACTTCGCCCCTGAGCTTGTCCATCAGACCCACGGCAGTCTCCTTTGATCGAGTTGGCGCAATGCCGAGTTGGACGCCTCGTCAACGCTAGCCGGTTCCAGGGCTATGAGGTACCCGGAAAAGGCGTGACAAATCGGAGGTATCAGCTGGTGGGAGTGGATGACGGAGCCGCGGCGCTGGCCGACGCCGACGCAGAATCGGCGTAGTCCTCAATGATGGTGGTGACCTTGGCTTCGTCCACACTCAGCTTGTCGGCCAGGTTGGCGGCGAGCTCGCTACGCATGGACTCATCGGACAACCATCCACCCCCACCGGCTGGCGGCTGGCCGCCGCTGCCATCACTCGGCGGTGTTCCGGTCGGCGCAGAGCCAGACGACGGCTGGCTGCCGGACGTCGGCTGACCGCCCGAGGGAGCCGACGCATCACCGGATGGCGCGCCGGTCGGCTTGTTGGCCTCCAGGAAGTCGGTGATGGCCGTCGAAGCCTTGCTTTCGTCCACCCCGAGCTTGTCGGCCAGCAGAGCCGCAAGTTCACTCACATCGTTTTGCATGTCGGCAGGGGGCGTGGCACTCGAGCTCGAGCTCTGCTCGGTCGCCGGGTCCGCATTGGCAGTGCCGGAGACTGAGCACCCTGCGACCCCGGCCAGGGCCGCCACGCCAACGGCGGCAGCGGCGAGGGACATTGTGAGCTTTCGTCTGAGAGGCATTGTCGATCCTGTTCTTTGTGTCGGTTGTTGACCGCGCTCCATAACAGCCAACGAAACTGGGCACAGGCCACGGTTTTGCTAGTGTCCGGCTGTGAGTGCGCGAGAACGCACACCTCCGGGATTGCCGCCGTCAGCCTCCGGCGCGGAGGAGACTCGGACGGCCGCACGCGTCGTGTGGATGCGCGACTGCGCTGTCTTGCTCCTCGCCGCTCACCTTCCCGACGCCCCAGAGCGACGGTTCTGGTTCACACCCGGGGGCGGCGTGACGGACGGTGAGAGCCTGCGTGAGGCCGCCGTGCGCGAACTGCGCGAAGAAACGGGATTCGTGGTCGCGCAGACCGACCTCACGGGCCCGGTAGCAACCTGGGACTCCTCGTTCGTCTTCACCGGACGGCGCGTCACGCAGCGCAACATCTACTTCGCGTGCACGGCCGACCCGCGACAAGGATTGTCCGCACCGACCGACGTCGAGATCGAGATGCTGGACGGGTACCACTGGATCCCGATGTCAAAGCTGCGTGAGCTGAGCGCCCCGGTGTTTCCGCCGGGCCTCGCCGACCTCGTGTCGAAGCTGCGCGACAGATGGGACGGCTCGATCATGACGTTCGAGCCGCAGCACGACGACTGACCGATCAGTCTCGCGCCGTCATGATCACCGGTCCGTCGGCAGTGATGGCCACTGTGTGTTCGACGTGCGCGGTGCGGGACCCGTCGGCACTGCGCAGGGTCCACCCGTCACTGTCTTGCGCCAAGACGTCGGTCGTCCGCATCACCCACGGCTCGATGGCGATGACCATCCCCGGCTTGAGCAGGGTGCCGCGGCGCGCCTTGCCGTCGTTGGGGACGTGCGGGTCCCCATGCATGACGCGTCCGACTCCGTGGCCCCCGAATTGCGTATTGATGCGGTACCCGCGGCGGCGCAGCGTCGATCCGATCACCGCGCTGATGTCCCCCACGCGGTTACCGGGCTGGGCCGCAGCAATTCCGGCCTGCAGCGCTTGCGTCACGGCGTCGATCATCCGCAGGTCGGCGGCACGAGGGGTCCCCACCACGAAGCTGACGGCCGAATCGCACACCCATCCGTCGAGGCTCACCGCGAAGTCGAGGCTCACAAGATCGCCGTCACGGACGGCATACGAGTGAGGGAGGCCATGCAGGACCGCGTCATTGACCGACGTGCAGATGACCTTGCCGAACGGGGACCCGCCGAAGGACGGGTGGTAGTCGATGTAGCAGGACTCCGCACCGGCCTCGCGAATCATCTCGTGCGCGCGGGCGTCGATGTCTAACAGGTTGGTCCCCACCTCGACCGAATGCATCAGTTCGTTGAGCACGGATGCGACGAACCGCCCGGCGGGCTTCATCTCCTCGATCTGGGCAGGTGTCAGGTACTCGATCATGGCATGGCCCCTCGTAACGGCTTGATGTCTGCCGCCAGGGTCCAGCGGTCGACGCAACGACGCCCACCCTAGGCATCTGGCGGATCATGCGCACCCCGGGTCCGACTGCTAACCGTCCGCTTCTGCGAAGAACACGCCCAGCGCGCGTGCGAACCACTCCTGGTCCGCGACGCCGGCTAGTTCTCGGGCCGAGTGCATGCTCAGCAACGGGACGCCGACGTCAACGGATTCGGCACCGATGTCGGACGCGACGAACGGACCCACCGTCGACCCGCACGGCACCGCGTTGTTCGACACGAAGGTTTGGGTCGGGATCCCCGCCGCCCGACAGATCCGTCGCCAGCGGGCCGACGAGGGCGCGTCGCTGGTGTAGCGCTGGTTTCCGTTGACTTTCAGCAACGGACCCCCGCCCAGAACGGGATGGTGGGTCGGGTCGTGCAGGAACGGATAGTTCGGGTGGATCGAATGCCCGGCGTCGGCGGACACGACGAAAGACCGAGCGAGCGCCGCCTCCCACCTGTCGTCATCCCAGCCGAGGGAGCCTGCGATGCGTCGCAACACCGTGCGCAGTAACGGCCCGGCCGCCCCGCTGCGCGAGGCGCTACCCAGTTCCTCGTGGTCAAAACACGCCAGCACCGAAACGTCTCGCACCGGAGAACTGTTCGTCAGCGCGACCAGCCCGGCGTGCACGCTGGACAGATTGTCGAGCCTGCCTGAAGCCAGGAACTCCCCGCCAACACCAATGACCTCTGGGGGCTGTGACACGGCGGCGAACAGGTCATGTCCGTCAATGTCGTCGGGTGCGAGCCCCGCGTGCACGGCCACGGCGGCCAAGACCTCTGTGGGGCCCAAGGAAAGGACCGGCAGCAGGTGCGCCTGACGGTCCAGGTGCAGGTTGTCGTTCAGACTGCGGTCGAGGTGGGGCGCCAGTTGCGGAATGCGCAGCCACGGTGGCGTCGAAACCAGGCGCTGCTCCCCCGACTTCGTCACGACGCGACCCGCGAGGCCGAACTCGCGGTCCAGCCAGGTGTGCAGCACCGGCCCGCCGTACACCTCCATCCCGGCCTGCCCAAACCCGAAGGCAACGCTCGCCGGTTCGGGTTTCAGCTTGAACCCTGGGGAGTCGGTGTGAGCGGCCACGATGCGAAAGCCGGCGTCGTCACGAACGTCTTCGGGGACACGCCAGGCCACGACCGCCCCGTCGCGCACGACGAATCGCTTCGCACCCGCGTCCCAGCGCACGGATTCGTCTTGTTCGTCATACCCCGCGGCACGCAGGCGCCGGGCGACCTCACTGGCCGCGTGATAGGACGAGGGCGAGGCCGTCACGAACGCGGCGAGGTCTGTCACGTGGGCAGTCATGTCCCCATCGTGCCTTGGTCGTGGCGTCGCCGGCGGCGCAACACATGACGATGAACCCACAAAAGCGTTGGTCGCAGCGGGCTCTCGAACAGGGCGGACAGGGTCTTGCGCCAGGGATGCTCCCACCGGCGGTAGTGAGCCATCCCGACGACGCGCAGGGACAGGGCCGGGATTTGCCGACGCATCATCGTGCGGGCGCGTCGGGCATGCAGGGGGTCGGAGATGATCATGATCTCGTCGACGCCGGTCAGCCATTGCGCGGCGAAGGACACGTTCTCGCGGGTGGAGCGAGCTCGGGTTTCCCGCACGAGCGACTCCGACGGGACGCCGCACTCCTGCGCATAGTCGGCCATGACGTCGGCCTCGCTGGGAAGCCCCGCGCACGCGGCCCCGCTGATGACGACCCGGTCCCCCGTCCGCCATTCGCGCACCGCCATGTCGACGCGCCACCGTTGTGTGTCCCCCAGCGTCCCGTCCTCCTTGGGCGGACAACCCAACACGAGCAGCGCTCGCGTGGCGGTGTCCCGCGGACGCCGCAGGGACGCATTGGCATTTGCGTGCCGCTGCTCGACAAACACGGCATAGGCCGCCGCCCACGCAGCGGCGGTGGCGCCGATCACGGCCAGCACGGTCCTCATCGGGCGTGAATGTACACCCCAGCGCGGCCCGCCGAGGCCCTTCGGGCACGACACAGGGGCCTCGCCAGTTCGGCGAGGCCCCTGTGAGTGGTCGACGAGTCCTACTTGGTCATGGAGTCGACGTAATCCTGATTGTCGGCGATCCACTGGTCGATGAGGGGACCGTAATCATCGGTGTCGTTCTGGTTGAACAACAGATCTTCCAGCCCGTACAGCATCTCGGGATCCATCTTGAAGTCGGCCAGCCACCCGTTGACCTCGGAGTAGTCGTCGGCGAAGCCGTCGCGGCTGTAGACGTGAATGCCCTCGGCGGAGCCCAGCGCACCCTTCGGATCCTTGAGGTTACGGATGGGGAATGCGCTGTAGGCCCAGTGCGGCTCCCACAACGTGACGACGATGTTCTCGCCCTTGTTCGTGGCGGACTTGAGTTCGGTCAGCATGGCGCTCGTGGACGAGGTCTGGAAGTCCATGTCCTCAAGGCCGTACTCGGGGATCACCTTTTCTTCGGTGGTCTTCGTCAGGCCAGCGCCCGGCTCAATGCCAATGATCTTGTTGTCGAACTTGTCAGCGTTAGCAGCCAGCTGGTCGAGCGAGGTGATCGGCGAATCCTCGTTGACCGCGATGGTCAGCTTGGCGGAGTCGAACCAGGTGCCGACATCCTTGATCTTGTCACCGAACTGCTCGATGTACGAGGCGTGCGTTGCGGGCAGCCAGACATCGGTCGTGAAGTCGTAGTCGCCCGTGGACAAACCAGCAAACAGGGGCGCGACGTCGGCGTATTCGAGCTCAACCGTGTAGCCCTGCTTCTCAAGAACGGCCTTCCACAGTTCGGACGTGGCAATGCCCTCATCCCAACCGTTGAAGACGGCCATCTTGATGGTGCCCTTGCTAGAGTCGCTCGAGTCACTCGGGCTAGAGGAACAGCCCGTCAGCAGCAGGCTTGCTGTGGCGAGTGCTCCGATGAGCACCGCGGCAAGCTTTCTCATGATCGGTGTCCTTTCCCGGCGGGAGGCGTTTCCACCCGCCGTTGCCGTCCGGATCCTCGGTATTCCGGACGAGCGCAGCCTCGCAGCCGCACAAAATCATGGGTGTCAGTGCACGAGGGCGACCGTGTCCTCCTTGGGTTCCTTGGCCGCTGGGCGGTCGGACTGGGCGGCGCGCTGCCTGCGAAGAATCTGCGCGTTCCGCCACTTCCACCACAGGCCGGAGTGCTGACCGAAGGCCCCCGTGAAGCGATCCAGGATGATGGCCAAGATGACGACGGAAAGGCCAGCCTCCACGCCCAAGGCGGTGTCGAGACGATTGAGGGAGGCGATGACATCGCCGCCGAGGCCACCGGCGCCGACGAGGCCCGCAATCACGACCATGGACAGCGAGAGCATGATGACCTGGTTGACACCGGCCATGATGCTCGGCATCGCGAGCGGCAGTTGAATCTGTCGCAGGATGCGTCCGGGTGTCGCCCCGAAGGAGGTGCCGGCCTCGACGACCTCGCGATCGACGCCGCGGATGCCCAGTTCCGTGAGCCGGACTCCCGGGGCCATGGCGAAGATGATCGTGGCCACGATGCCGGGTGCCACTCCGATGCGGAACAGCAACAACGCCGGGATCAGGTACACGAACGCGGGCATCGTCTGCAAAAAGTCCATGATTGGACGCACGACGAACGAGACCCATTTGTTTCTGGCCGCGAGAATCCCCAGCGGGATCGAGATCACAATCGCCAGGAATGCCGAGACCAAGACCAGCGACAAGGTGTTCATGGCGTTGTCCCATTGATCCATCGCGAGGATCAAGAACATGCCGACGCCACTACCCGCGGCGAAGAACCAACCCTTGGCCAGCAGGGCAAAGAGCACAACCGCCACGATGAAGGCCCACGGATTAACGCTGGACAGGACGTCATTCAAGACGTCGTACAACGTGACGAACAGTGTGCGAAGCCACTCAAAGGGGGTGCTGGCGTTTTCGACGATCCAATCAACGCCGTTGGCAACCCAGTCGCCGATGGGAATGCGAATGTCGGTGAGCATCTAGCTGACCTCCTTGTGTTCACCCTCGACGGAACTCAGCATCGTGTCGATCACGATCGACGGCAGCTGATAGGAGGCTCGGGTCTGTTCGTGGTCGGCGTCGGTCTCTCCACCGAGCGCCGCGAGGAGGGTCACGCGCGGGACGACGCCCAAGAGACGTCCGTCATCCGCCACGACCGCCTGCGGGAGCGTCGACTCCGTGGCGGTGATGAACATGTCCGCCAAGACGGTGTCTTCGGTGACTCGCAGAGTTTCGGTCACGTGATCGCGCAGGGTCTCGACCCCACGCCGTGCGAGTTCGAGGGCATCCCAGTCCCGGATGCCTCCGAGCAGCTTGTTGGCGCGGTCCACGACGAACGCGGATGCGGTCTGGGCATCGCGCATGGCGCGCAGCGCGGCGGCCGGACCGGCGGACTCGGTGATCAACACGAGCGGCCGCTCCATGACGGAGGCCGCCGTCAGAACGCGAGCGCGGTCCACGTCTGCCACGAATTGCTCGACGTAGTCGTTGGCGGGTTCGGTGAGGATCTCTTGCGGCGTACCGACCTGCACGATGCGCCCGTCGCGCATGACGGCAATGCGGTCGCCGAGGAACATGGCCTCGTTGAGATCATGAGTGATGAACACGATGGTCTTGCCGAGTGTGGCCTGCAGTTCCAGCAGTTGCTGTTGCATGCCCCGTCGGATGAGCGGGTCCAGCGCGCTGAACGCCTCGTCCATGAGCAGGACCTCGGTGTCGGCCGCGAGAGCGCGTCCAAGACCGACCCGCTGCTGCATGCCGCCGGACAGTTCGCCGGGGTACTGTCGCTCCCAGCCCTCCAGCCCGACCATTCCGATGACCTCGAGTGCTCGCGCCTCCCGCTCGGCACGTGGGACCTTGCGAATCTCCAACCCGTAGGCAACGTTGTCGAGGACCGTGCGATGCGGGAGAAGTGCAAAATGCTGGAACACCATGGAGATGCGTTCCTCGCGAATCTTGCGGAGCCGCTTCTTGCTGACACCGGTCACCGGGTCACCACTCAGCGTGACGGTGCCGGCCGAGGGCTCCCACAAACCGTTGAGCATGCGGATCAGCGTCGACTTTCCAGAGCCGGACAGGCCCATGACGACGAAGATCTCGCCCTTCCGTACCTCAAATGAAGCATCAATGACCGCAGCGGTCACGCCGTCCCCAAGGTCTTTGCGATCAGCGCCGTCTTTCAACTTGCGGATCGCGGCATCTGGGCGCGGCCCAAAAACCTTGTACAGGCCGTCCGCTTGCAGGACGATCGAATTATCAGTCACGAGTCCCTCCCGGCGGGAAACCACCCGCCATGGCCGGGTCATGCGGTCTCGTGCCGAAGAGAGTCTTCGGCGCAGGGACGTCGTACACGTCCGTGACGCGTGAGACCCCCAACCGTACGCAAGTCAGTGGACTCTCCACGGAGTGCGCGGCCACGTCACCAGACCGAGACCCGGCGACATTTTTAGACCATAACAACTAAAGGTCTCATCGGGCAATAATCAGCCCGCGCATCGGGGCAAGACAAGGCGATGCGTGATAGGGGAAGGGGCGTGGGACTTCGAGGGCAACTCCTTGGACGGGGGCCAGGAACGCGCAGGGTGGATGCTCCAACTGTGCCTTAGCCTGATTGCATGCCGCAAGAGCCGATCCTCATCGAGTTTTCAGATCGCGTTCGATCCCTTCCGAGGCCGTCTCGAACGTTCTACCTCGTGAACGGTGGCGCCGGCCTTCTCCTCGGCATCGGCCTCGCGACCCCCGCGGTTCTCTTGCTGAGCCTCGTCCTCACACGAGGCCTGGGTGCTTTCGACGCTCCGGGATGGGAGATCGTTGTCGGCATGATCGTCCTAGGGGCCGGGTCAGCGCTGCTGATCCGGGGTGGCATTCGCGCTCTGCGGATCATGCCTGGCCGCAACGCCCCGACACCCACGAACGTCTTCGAGATTCGCGGCGACACCATTCACTTTCCCGAAGCACCCGGTAACCGCGAGGAGTCCTGGCCGCTGGGCGGAACCAGCGTGTCCGTGACGACCGGCCGCTTGGGCAAGCGCCTGAACATGACGTGCCCAGGTCATCGACCCCGCCGGTACTTGGCACAGGCATTCCAGCTTCCCGTCGAAACCGTCTGCAATGTCGTCACCAAACAACGCGACGCCCTCGACGCGACATTCCCCTGGCCTCAGGACTAAACGCCGCCTCAAAGGGGCAGGCACAACCCCACCCCCTCACGATCGGGGCGAGGCACCTCCACGCGATTCTGGGTTGCACCCTGCAAGGCGATTCTGGGTTGCACCCTGCAAGGCCGACGGCACGCAGAGGCGTTCTCCGGTGAGATCAGTCCTCAGCGCAGCAGACGAGTTGGCCGTGCCACATGAAGCACTCCCCCTCATGCCCGTTGCATTTCGGCGGATCAACGTTTGTCTCCGTCGGACTCGGTGAGGTTGGGGACGGACTCGCAGTCGTCTCGGTCGGGCTGGACGTGTCCGTGGGACTCGCCGTAGTGGCTGTCGGACTGGCGGACGTGTCCGTCGGGCGCGCAGTCGTGCGCGTCGGGCTCGGGGACGTCGGGCGAATCCAGGTCGGGCTCCCCGTCACGGGCGCGGGCTTGATCGTCGTGGTCTTTGTCGGTTGGGCGGGCCAGACCGGACCGATCGACGTGACCTTTCGCGTTGCAGCCGCTGCGGAAGCGGGCGCCTGGGACTCTGCGACGGGGACCTGCGTCCCGCTGTCGGACGCTGACTGCTCATCGGACGCAGTGGACGAGTCGTCGCTCGCGGAGTCGCTGGCGGACGAGTCGTCGCTCGACCCGGAACCGCCACCCCCGCCACCGGAGCCTCCTCCGTTGCCGGCGTCGGCAGGAAGCGCTGCAGCCGCATTGTCGTCGGACCGCCCGAAGTTGAATCCACCGAATCCCGTCGCGGCGAATGCCACGGTCGCGACGGCGAGAATCGCCAGGATTGCGCCCACGACCGCCTTGCCGGATCGGTCAAGGTTCTTGCGCAGATGCTTCGCCCCGGTGGCCTTGGGGCCCCCAGTAGCGCCCGTGCCGCCAGCCGTTCCGCCCAGGCCCGCTGCGGCGGCCGTCGGCGTCGAGGCGACTGTCCACGCCAGGATTGAGGCGGCGGAACCGCCGACCACCAGCACGGCGATGCGCAACGAGGCACCCAGGTGCGCGACACCGCGCAAGGCGCCCGCGCACTGATCACAGCCGTCGACGTGGTCACGCATCCGCTGCTCTTGGCTGGCCGTCAGTGCCTCACGGACGTATCCGGCCATCCGATCGAGCGCCCACTCGCATTCGTCATCGGCATCGGCATGCCGCTCGACGTGCGCCTGCAGCCACGCTCGACTCAGCGCGGCGCGCGCCCGCTTGCTCAGCGCGGCGGCCGTGTTCGGTGTCAGACCCAGGCGATCACCGACCTCGGCGGCCTTCAGTCCCTCAACCTCGGTCATCCACAACACCGACCGCCACCGCTCGGGCAGCGAATCGAAGGCCGCCATCATGACCTGGTGTTCGGACAGGGCTGATTCGAATCCCGGCTCGGCGTTGGCCCGAGCGAGCGCAGCGTCGAGCTGATCGTCCTCGGCGGGCTGTTCGCGGTTTTGAGTGGCCCATGTGGCCGCTAGGTTTCGGATCGTTGCCTTGAGGTACGGCGGGAAGGCGTGCTCGGGGCCGCCGCCACCGCGCATGGCGATCCAGACTCGGACGAGCGCTTCGGATGCCAACTCTTCGGGGTCGAACATGCGACTCTCGCGCGCGGCCATCTTCACGGCGGTCGCGTGGTACCGACGGAACAGAATGTCGGCAGCCTCAACGTCGCCTTCACGGCAGCGCCGTACGAGGTCCTGATCGTCGGGATGAGGCGTCGACAACTGCCTCTTCCACGGGATCAGTCCGTGACTGTGATCGTCCCTATCGTTCAAGGTGCAAGGCCCCCACCTGTGGCTCTTAGTCCGAGAACACTCTCAGGCCGAAAGATGCCAGCACTTTACCCGACCTGACCCAAATTGCGGTAATGAGCATTGATGTTATCCACGGGTAATGACCGTTAGCATCTGTCAAACGTGTGTCTGCTTGCACAGCGCAAGACAGCAGTTCACACTGAATCACCGTCGAAAAGGCGACGCCAGATAACACCACGAGAAGGGCACGGATGCCGATTTCGTTCCACCCATCCGCCCCCAGCACGCTGGGCGTCGAGTGGGAACTCGCTCTCGTCGATGCCGACACGCTCCAACTGGCTCCTCGCGCCGACGACATCCTGCTCGACATCGGTGACGCTCCCCCGAGTCCGTACCGCCGCGAGTACATGGCGCACATGATCGAGATCGTGACGGGCGTGCACACGACCGTGGGCGAAGCGATCGCCGAACTGTCCGAGCATCATCACGCGCTCGATGAGCGTGCGGCCTCCGACGGCCTGCGGCTGCTCGCGGCCGGCACCCATCCCTTTGCTCTCGCGGCCGAGCAGAGGACGAGCGATCACGAGCGGTACGACGCGATCCGGCAGCGCTCGCAGTACTGGGCAGACCGGTTGGTGATCTGCGGAACGCACGTCCACGTCGGTGTCGATTCCGCCGCGAAGGCGCTCCCGATGGTGCAGGCGATGTCCGTTTACCTCCCGCACATGCTCGCCCTGTCGGCATCCTCCCCCTTCTGGGAAGGGGAAGACACCGGCTATGCGTCGCAGCGAACCATGCTGTTTCAGCAATTGCCCAGCGCAGGGTTACCGCCGGCCGTCTTGACGTGGGAGGAATACGAGGCGTACTTCCGCGACCATGTCGAGATCGGCATCATGAAAGAGACCAACGAGATCCGCTGGGACGTGCGCCCCTCGCCGCGGTTGGGAACGGTGGAGAACCGCGTCTTGGACGGCCTTCCAACCGCGCGTGAGGTCGGTGGGCTGACCGCGCTGACCCAATGCGCGGCCGAATGGATGTCGCGCCGCTTGGACGACCGCCAAGACCTTCCTCAGCTAGCGCCATGGTTCGTGCGTGAGAACAAGTGGCGCGCGGCGCGGTATGGGCTGGAAGCCGACGTGATTCAACCGGGCGATCGCTTGCACGAGATGCGACTGCGAGACTCTTTGGACGACGTCCTCAACGTCTTGGCGCCCGTGGCGGACGACCTGGGCTGTGCGGAGGAACTCGGTTTCGTGTCGGAAATGATCGAGCGGGGCCCCAGCTACGTCCGGCAACGTCGCGTGTTCTCCGACACCCAATCGACCCGGGCAGTGACGGCGGAACTGGTGTCCGAGTGCCACACGGGACGACCCAACTTCGGGCGATGAGCCATGTGGGCCACGCACCGCCCGAAATGTGGCGCTCCTGAAGCGGCACGACCCAGCTGGCGATAGCGTTCGGCCTCATGAAGCCGTTTCTGCTCTTGGGCACACGCGACACCGACGAGGCCGCCCTCGGGGAGTACACATCCGTTCTGCGTCACACCGGGCTGGACCCTGATGATCTGCGGCACGTCCGGGTCGAGTCGGCACCGTTGCCAGTGATCCACCTCGACGATTACTCCGGGATCATCGTGGGCGGCAGCCCGTTCAACACGTCCGACGAGGAGAAGTCGTCCCTGCAGTTGCGCGTCGAGAGTGAGCTGAACGAGCTGCTGGCCGAGGTCCTCGACACCGACTTCCCCTTCATCGGGTTGTGCTACGGCGTTGGGCTCGTCACCCAGGCGCTGGGCGGCGTGGTGGACGACACCTACGCGGAATCCATCGGAGCCGTCGACGTGCACCTGACCGACGAGGGACGCGCCGACCCCGTCCTGGCTGGGATGCCCGACACCTTTGCGGCCTTCACCGGACACAAGGAGGCATGCCTGGAACTGCCGCCCGACGTGACACTCCTGGCGACCGGCGACGCCGCGCCGCACCAGATGTACCGGTACAAGACCAACGTGTACGTCACGCAGTTCCACCCCGAACTCGATGCCATCGACCTCGAAAAGCGGATGCGGCTGTACACACATGCCGGCTACTTCCGCCCCGACGAACTCGAGGGTCTCGTGGCCGAGGCGCACGGAAGCCACGTCAACGGCGCCCAGCACATGATCTTGTCGAACTTCGTCGCCGCAGTGTCTTAGTCGGCGGTTCCCTCGTCTGTGACGTCGAGTCCGGCGAACAGGTCGGACGCGGGTTCGTCACTTGCGGGGAAGGGCACCCCCGCCACGAAACGGTACGACTCGTACCGAGGGACGTCCGGCGAGGCCTTCACCAACTGCCACCACGGATCGGTGATGTCCACCTGACTGCGGTAGCGACCGAGCGCGGACGACACCTGCTGCGCCCACGCCCGCTCGTCGACGTGCGCGGCGATCTGGGCATGAGGCACGAAGAAGGGCGGCGGGTCACCGTCCGGGTCGAACCATCCGCTCAACTGGTCGTGGATGCCAAGGTCCTTGGCGTGCTCGGCCATCCCGGCGAAACTGTCGGCGTCCCACGCCGACCACAAGACCCGCGAGATCGTCCACGCGGGGCCCAGGTCGGGGCGAAACGACGCCACTCCGGCGAGGACATAGGCGTACATCGCCACGCGGTGCGCCTGGACGTGGTCGGGGTGTCCGTAGCCGCCCATGGTGTCGTAGGTGGCCAGGACCTGCGGACGTCGGTCGCGGATCAGCCTGACGAGGTGGCAAGCGGCTTCCAACAGGTCGGCACGCCAAAAGCAGTTGGGGTGCAGGTCATCCATCGGGCGCACCGCCCCGCTGTCGTCGGTGGTCATGCCCGAGTCGCGGTACGTGTAGTCGCCCCCTAGGCGCACGAAGTCGGTGACGCCCAGATCGGCCATGGCCTGGCGCAACTCGCCCAATCTGTACTCGCCGAGGGTGTTTTCGGTGAGGTACGACAGGTCCTCGGCGACGATCTCGCCCGCCTCCCCGGCCGTGCAGGTGACCAGGGTGACCTGACCCTCCTCGGCGTACCGCGCCAGGGTCGCACCTGTCTGACTCGTCTCGTCGTCCGGGTGCGCGTGCACCAACATCAACCTCGCTGCCATCGGGCAAGGGTAACCAACCTCAAAGGTGCTCTCACTGCGCTGTCCACGTGGGACCGCGCGCACACCCTCCCGCGAGCCACAAACGTGTCTGACCGGGCGACTACGATCACCCCGTGGTCGCCCAATCTGCCCGACCTCGGGCACCCATGGCCTCGGCTGTGGCCGGTGCCGCCATGGTCGGCGCGCTGATCGCGACCCAGACGCGCATCAACGGCGACCTCAACAAGGCGGGCGCGGGCCCACTCGTCGCGGGCTGGGTGTCCTACCTCGGAACGTTGATCGCCATCGTCTTGGTCATCGTGCTGCGCGGGCGCTGGGTCCCCGCCATGCGCGCCATTCGCGATCGCGGCGAGTGGTGGTGGTGGGCCGTGGGCCTGTGCGGCATCCCCATCGTGATCAGTTCCGCCTACGGCGTCCCCATCGTCGGCGTTGCCGTGGCGACTGTCGGTTCCGTAGCCGGACAGACCGTGTCCGGACTGGTCTTGGACTCGCGTGGCGTCGGGCTGACGCAACGGTTGCCGCTGACAGGTCGTCGCATGGCCGCCGCGGCGACGGCACTCGTCGGGCTCGGACTGTCGATGGCCGCCGGAACCGGTGCTCATGGCGTCGACACTCGCAGTGCGATTTTCATTGGCGGTCTGTTCTTCATCGGCGGTGCGTGCATTTCGGTGCAGAACGCGGGCAACGGCGCTGTCGCACGCAACTCCGGCGAGGCGTCCATCGCCGGGCTGACCTCGGTCGTCGGGGGCATGGCCGGAATCACCGTCGTCCTCGGCGTGTCCGCGCTGGCCGGCGCGCTCGCGACCGTGTCCATGCCGACAGCAATGTCCGACTGGTACCGCTACCTGGGTGGTCCGCTGGGCGCCGGTGTCGTCATCACTGCCGCATGGGCCGTGCAACGGCTGGGCACCTTCGCCCTGACTCTCGCCGTCGTGGCCGGACAGATGCTCACGGCCATTGTCTTGGATGCCACCCGGGGAACGTTCGCCGGTCCGGCAACGCTCGCCTCGATGGCCGCCAGCGTCGTGGCCACCGCGCTCGGCGTCACGCCGCGTCAGCCCTCGAGCAAGTGAGCTGATCGTGGGATTGCCCTTCTGGCTTCGCGGCCGCGACGAGGTGCAACACGTCGAGTCACGCCCGGCGATGCCCGGGCACAGCGTCGACTGGCCCTCGTGGGTGTCGCCGCGGGTGCAGACGTCACTGGCGGATGCGGGCATCACCAGGCCGTGGAAGCATCAGGTCAGCGCCGCCCAGGAGGTGCGTGACGGTCGCAGCGTGGCAGTGGCCACACCAACCGCCACCGGCAAGACACTCGTCTACTTGCTGCCTGCCTTGACGTGGACGGACGCGGCGGCCCAACGGTCCGACCCCTCGCAGATCCAGTTCCGTCGAACGGTTCCGACCGCGCTGTACCTCGCACCCACGAAGGCCCTCGCACACGACCAGTTGTTCCGCATCGCCGACATCGACCTGCCGGGGTGGTTCCCGGCGTGCCTTGACGGAGACTCCGACGCGGCCGAACGCCGCTATGCAAGGGAGTTCGCCACATTCATCCTCACCAACCCCGACATGTTGCATCGTTCGGTCCTGCCCAACGCCGCCCGCTGGCGTCGATTTCTCGGGAACCTGAGCATGGTTGTCGTCGATGAGGCGCACCGGTACCGAGGCAGCTTCGGCGCGCACACGGCGGCGGTGTTGCGGCGTTTGCGGCGGCTGTGTCGGTCGAACGGGTCCGACCCGGTGTTCGTCTGCGCTTCCGCCACAGCCGTG